>JABLTM010080880.1_pt1 | contig 38345 bp, 33 predicted proteins | sample 7160121 | NCBI WGS metagenome assembly JABLTM01 (sample SAMN14651224, study PRJNA627086) | human gut metagenome | isolation source: feces | host: Homo sapiens
CGCCCCGAGGCGCAGACCCGCTGGGAGGCCCTCGATGCCCTGACGGCGCTCGCGACCACCTGCCCCGAGCAGCTGGGCGATGCCTTTGAGGGCGCCGAGACTGCGCTGTTCGACGAGATCTCCTCCACGCTGCGCTATGCCGCCTTCCGCCTGCTGTGCGTGTGGGGAGCCACGGGCGTCGAGCGTTCGCGCGAGGCTTGGCCGATCCTGGACGAGGCCATCCAGTGCTACCACGGCGACCTTGAGTATCGCGATATGCTCGGTTGCTTGTACGAGTTTGGCCAGGGCGAGATCGACGCCGAGGTCGCCGAGAAGCTCGCGCTGCGCCTTAAGTTCGACGCCGAGAACGGCAAGGGCAGCTATCTCAAGGCCCGTTCGAGCGAGATTTGCGAAATGCTTGTTAAACGTTTTGGCCTGGATCTCTCCAAAAAGAAGAAGCGTGCTAGCGTTAAAAAATCCGAGGCCGCCGAAGACGAGGAGTAACAGATTATGGCGCACGATGTAGTCCTGATTCCCGGTGACGGTATCGGTCCCGAGATTACGCAGGCCATGCGCCGCGTGGTCGAGGCAACCGGTGTCCAGATCAACTGGAACGTCCAGGAGGCCGGCGCCGGCGTCATGGACAAGTTTGGCACGCCGCTGCCCCAACATGTGCTTGATGCGGTCGCCGAGACCAAAGTTGCCATCAAGGGCCCCATCACCACACCGGTCGGCACGGGCTTCCGCAGCGTCAACGTGGCCCTGCGCAAGCATTTCGACCTGTACGCCTGTGTGCGCCCTTGCCTGTCACAGCCGGGCGACGGCTCTCGTTTCCGCGATGTCGACCTGGTTATCGTGCGCGAGAACACCGAGGACCTCTACGCCGGCATCGAGTTCGATGAGGGCGCTGCCGAGGTCGAGGAGCTCTCGCAGCTCGTCGAGCGTTCGGGCCAAAAGACCTTCGCCGCCGATTCCGCGATCTCGATTAAGCCGATCTCTATCGCCAAGAGCCGCCGCATTGTGGAGTATGCCTTTGAGTACGCCCGCCGCTGCGGTCGCAAAAAGGTGACGGCCGTGCACAAGGCCAACATCATGAAGGCGACCGACGGCCTGTTCCTGCGCGTGGCGCGCGAGGTGGCCGCCAACTATCCCGATATCGAGTTCAACGACAAGATTGTCGACGCCACCTGCATGGGTCTGGTCCAGAACCCCAATGACTTCGATGTCCTGGTGCTGCCCAACCTGTACGGCGACATCGTGAGCGACCTGTGCGCTGGCCTGGTGGGCGGCTTAGGTATGGCCCCCGGCTCCAACATCGGTGCCGACTGCGCCATCTTCGAGGCAACGCACGGCTCCGCGCCCGATATCGCGGGCAAGGATATCGCCAACCCCACGGCCGAGATTCTGTCTGCGGCTATGATGCTCGATCATCTGGGCGAGAACGATGCTGCCAATCGCATTCGTGCCGCCGTATCTGCCACGCTCGACGAGGGCGAGCAGGTTACCGGTGACGTGCGTCGTGCCCAGACCGGCTCCGTTGAGGGCGCGGTGGGCACGCAGGCCTTCGCCGATGCCGTTGTCGCGCACCTGGTCTAAGGTATGCACGCTGCAAACGCCTAAATAGTACTTAAGTGTTTGCGTATAACCTAAGAATCAATACGCCCGGCGCTCTGCCGGGCGTATTCTATTGGGGACTATGTTTCCTAACAAGGAGTAACTGATATGGGTCTGATTCAAAAGAAGGACGAGAAGGACGAGATCGACGGCATCCAGATCATCGAGCGCGGCGAAGGCCCCGACGGTGATGAGGACGAGAAGATCGACCTGGTCGCCGGCACGTCTGCCGAACATATTGCCGCCGGCACGTCCGCCGAGGAGGAGGACGCTCGCCTGGAGGCAAAGATCGCCGCGGATGCAGCTGACGAGAACCTCATGCCCGAGGAACAGGACGAGGACGACGACTCCGACGTGGACGACCACGCTTGCAAGCACAAGAAGACGATGATTGCCGCCTTTGTGGTCGCCGTCGTGATTGCTGCCGTGGTCGGCTTCTTTATCGGCAACGGTGGTTTTGGCGGCAAGGGCGTCGGCTCGGCGACCCTGTCCGAGGACCAGCTCGATTCGACCGTGGCAAGCTATAGCTACAACGGCAAGAAGAGCGACATCACCGCGCGCGAGGCCATCGAGAGCCAGTACAGCCTCGACACCGTCAAGGACAACGACGGCAACTACACCGCTCCGTCTGCCGACGTTATCCTGTCCTACGTGCGCAACCAGATTTTGCTGGACGCTGCCGAGGACGAGGGCATTACCGTCTCTTCCAAGGAAATGAAGAAGTACGCCGAGGATTCCATCGGCACCTCCGACTACAAGACCATGGCCAAGCAGTACGGTGTGTCCAAGGACCAGGCCAAGCAGATCGTCCGTCAGTCCGCAACGCTGCAGAAGCTCTATAAGAAGAAGGTCGGCGACGGCTCCGCAAGCATGCCGACCGCCCCGACCGAGCCTGCTGACGGCAACGAGGAGACCGCGAGCAAGGACTACGCCGACTACATCATCAACCTTGCCGGCGACGAGTGGGATAGCTCAAAGGGCACCTGGAAGGACGCCGATAGCACCTACGCCAAGGTCTTTGCCGATGATGCCTTTACGGCCGATAGCGCTACCTATAAGCAGGCCATGACCGCCTACTATACTGCTTATCAGCAGTATTCCTCGCAGGCTTCGAGCGCCAGCTCCAAGTGGACCGAGTATGCTAACGGCCTCTACGCCAAGGCCAACATCAGCATCTACGGCCTGTTTGCGTAAGGTTTGCCTGAGCCGCCGAGCGCGTAGCTGAAATATCTGAATAGCCCGCTAGAACGGATGTTGTTCTAGCGGGCTATTTGCGTTTAGGCGCTGGTGGCTAAATTATGCCTATGAATCTTTAAGTCCAAAAAGATTATCGGCTTCATCGTCAGGCATATATTCCAGCACATCGCCCGGTTGGCAGTCGAGTGCCCGGCATATCGCGTCAAGAGTTGAAAAGCGCACGGCAGAAACCTTGCCCGTCTTGATGCGCGACATATTGACCTGGGAGATGCCCACGCGTTCCGCAAGCTCTTTGGATGAGATCTTGCGTTCGGCAAGCATGCGGTCGAGCCGCAGAATAATCATGGATTCCCCCTAGAGCAACTCGTCATCTTGTTTTTGCAGGATATACCCGTAGCGGAAGATGCTGGCAATCAGGCAAATAATCAGGCCTGCAAAGAGCATGGAGGGCTCGAATAGCTGGCCGACGAACGCATCCGTAAAGCTGCCGCCAAATCCCGAGAGTATCATTCCCGTGATTACGGCACCAAGAAGCCTCACGGCAACGCCGCCGATAAGGAATAAATGTCCTACTCGACGAAGTGTCTGGTTACATTCAAGGTCAAAGGGTCTGCCTTCCTTTTCAATGTTGAAGAAAAGCCTGCGCACGCTTATCGCGATGGTAAGCGCGAGACATGTCATCAAGAGGCTCCCTATGGCAGTGTGACCATCGTGTGCAACGAGCATAAGTGGGGCCTGCGCATCGGTACCGATGATGGCAAGGCACGGCCCTTCGCCGGCTTGAAGTTCTACGGATTGGAGACACGAGCCTTGGGAGAGGCCAGGCAATATGAGTAGAAGGTCAATCGCAATGACTGCGAGAAGTCCCAGAGCGAGCGCGGTGGTAATGCAGATCGTGGCCCATTTGCAGATGCGAGCGAGCTTCCTCAGTTTGGCTATCGTCTGTTCGCGGCTGATGGTTTCATTCGATATAGATGCGTTTCGATGGACCATAACTCCTCCAACCGGCGTTTTGGATGATACTTGTATCATATCAGAATTAACGACAAACGATAAATAATTACGGAAGTGAGTAAGTAATGATTGAAAACGATTAGCGTGAGCTATTAGCTCATTTTGGGTGCCGGAGTTTGGCGCGTGGTGGATGAGGACAAATGCCAAAACTTCCCGTGATCGCACAAGCGCTTCATCGGCCTCCCCAATTCATCTGGGAAAACAACTGCAAACGATTGCAAGTAACCGGTGAACGGTTGAAAACTACCGTTCACCGATAATCTCAAAACTGGTTCAAACTGGTATTAAGTCAAAAAGACCAATTCACATATCTTCACAATGACCTGCAATTTTTCTACACGCTATTTTTAGCCGACCTGCGTTGTTTAGACATAAAAATAGTTCCGATCTTTTGCCAAAGCATTTCGAAACGGTTTCAAAACCGCAGGTAGAAGTGTTAACGAGCGGTAAACGGTCGATTTATCACCGTGATCGGTGCAAAAACGTTTTACTGTTTGAATCAACGAAAGCGACCTCTTCTGTGGTGATATAGTGACAACAACACGTCACGTGGTTATTACCAGTTTAGAAACCACTGGTCTTCAAAGAACGCTTTCCAAGAAGCTTTAAGGGCGATTGCCCGCTGGCTTCTGAAAATCATCGGACTCAGATAGTACACACCTTCGGAAGGGAAATTTGAATGGTTGGCTTTATTCTTACCGGTCATGGACAGTTCGCACCCGGCCTCGCAAGCGCTATTGCTATGGTTGCCGGCGACCAGCCCGCTTTTACCGTCGTTCCTTTTGAGGGCGACCAGGCTGCTTCCTACGGTGAGGATCTCCGCGCCGCTATTACCGCCATGCGCGAGGAGTGCGATGGCGTGCTCGTCTTTACCGATCTGCTCGGTGGTACCCCGTTCAACCAGTCGATGATGATTGCCCAGGATGTCGACAACGTCGAAGTTCTGACTGGCACTAACCTCCCCATGGTTATTGAGCTTCTGTTCCTCCGCGGCAATGCCACGCTCGCTGAGCTTGGCGAGCAGGCCGTGACCGTTGGTCAGACGGGCATCACCGCCCAGACGGTCGCATCCGTTGCCGGCTCCGAGGAAGAGGATATCTTCGGCGACGAGGACGGCATCTAATGGCCGATTTCGGAGCCAACGTCCTGAGCTCCTCGGTTGCCCTTTTAGGCCTGCTTGTCATCATGGGCTTGATTTACACCATCTGGTCGCAAGTCAACATGAAGAAGAAGCAGAAGTACTTCAAGGAGCTGCACACGGAGCTCAAACCGGGTCAGGAGGTTCTTTTCGCCGGCGGTATCTACGGAACCGTCAAAGGCATCGAAGGCGAAAAGGTCCAGATCAAAGTCCGATCCGGAGCCGTCGTAGATGTTTCGCGTTACGCGATTCAGGAGATCAAGTAACTGTCGTCAGCAAATAACGAAAGGAAGCTGATCAACATGGCAGAACCCAACATTCTTCTTACCCGCATCGATAACCGACTGGTCCATGGTCAGGTCGCTACCCAGTGGAACTCCACCCTGGGCTCCAACCTCATCCTCGTCGCCAACGACGACGTGTCGACCAACACCATGCGTCAGAACCTCATGAAGATGGCCGCTCCCGCCGGCGTCGCTACGCGTTTCTTCTCCCTGCAGAAGACCATCGACGTCATTGGCAAGGCGAGCCCGCGCCAGAAGATCTTCATCGTGGCCGAAACACCGGAAGACGTGCTTACGCTCGTCAAGGGCGGTGTGCCTATAAAGAAGGTAAACATCGGCAACATGCACATGTCGGAAGGAAAGCGCCAAGTCGCCACCTCCGTCGCAGTTAACGACGAGGATGTCGCTGCGTTTAAAGAGCTGCAGGAATTGGGGGTGGAGTTGGAGATCAGGCGTGTTCCGAGCACGCCTGTTGAGGACACGAGCAAGCTCTTCTCGTAATCCTCGTGATCCACGTTGTCAGGAGTGAAACCCTGACATTCTGTACGTGAAATCCAAAGTGCGTACATACATTTTGAAAGGAGGAGCAAGATGGAATTCTCGATCATTCAGGTTGCCTTGGTCTTCGTTGTTACGTTCATCGCGGCAATCGACCAGTTTGACTTCCTCGAGTCTCTCTATCAGCCCATCGTCACCGGTGCCGTCATCGGTCTTATCCTTGGCGACCTCAACACCGGTCTTCTCGTGGGTGGTACCTATCAGCTCATGACGATCGGCAACATGCCGATCGGAGGCGCTCAGCCGCCTAACGCCGTCATTGGCGGCATCATGGCAGCCATTCTCGCTATCGCTACGGACCTCGAGCCCAACGCGGCAGTCGGCCTTGCCATTCCGTTCGCTCTGCTTGGTCAGCTCGGCGTTACCCTGGTCTTCACGCTTATGTCCCCGCTTATGTCCACGGCCGATAACATGGCTCATAACGCGGACATCAAGGGCATCGAGCGCCTGAACTACTTCGCCATGGCTCTGCTCGGCCTGGTCTTCGCTGTCGTCGTCACCCTGTTCTTCATCGCTGGCGCTACCATCGGTCAGACCATTGCTTCCGCCATCCCGACTTGGCTGCAGACCGGTCTGTCCGCTGCAGGCGGCATGATGCGCTTCGTCGGCTTCGCCGTCCTGCTCAAGGTTATGATGAACCGCGATATGTGGGGCTTCTTCCTCATGGGCTTTGGCCTCGCGCTTATCACCGTTGCCAACGAATCTCTGGCAACCCCTGCTCTGCTCATCCTCGCTCTCATCGGCTTCGGCATCGCTTTCTGGGACTTCCAGCAGCAGACCGAGCTGAAGGGTGCAGCTGTTTCTGACGGAGGTGACTTCGAAGATGGCATCTAATGAGTATGTGATCCCGGAGCACTATGAGGATCTCACTCCTGCTCCGCAGCTCGACCAGAAGACCCTCAACAAGATGGCTTGGCGCTCCTGCTTCTTGCAGGCATCGTTCAACTACGAGCGTATGCAGGCCGCTGGCTGGCTCTACTCCATCATCCCAGGTCTGGAGAAGATCCACACCAACAAGAACGACCTCGCGGCTTCTATGAGCCACAACCTGGAGTTCTTCAACACCCACCCGTTCCTTGTCACCTTTGTTATGGGCATCGTGCTTTCGCTCGAACAGAACAAGGTTGACATCCCCACGATCCGCGCCGTCCGCGTCGCCGCAATGGGCCCGCTCGGTGGTATCGGTGACGCCCTGTTCTGGCTGACGCTCGTGCCTATCACGGCCGGCATCACTTCCAACATGGCCATCAACGGCAACGCCGCTGCGCCGATCATCTTCCTGGTGATCTTCAACGTCGTCCAGTTCGCTCTGCGCTTCTGGCTCATGAACTGGTCCTACAAGCTTGGCACCAGCGCTATTGACGCTCTGACCGCCAACATGCAGGCCTTCACGCGTGCCGCTTCCATCATGGGCGTCTTCGTCGTCGGTTGCCTGGTCGTCACCATGGGTGGCACCCAGATCAACCTCCAGATCCCCAACGGCACCACCCGTGGCCTCTCTCCTACTACCGTGATCGTCTCCGAGAAGGAGGCCGAGAACTTCACCGGTATGGAGGGCATCGATACCGAGACCGCTGAGGCCGGTACCATCGCCATGACCGATGAGGACGGCAACGCCCTCACTGCCACCGATGCCGACGGCAACGAGGTCAAGTGCGGCGTCGCCGATCTGGGTAACGGCATGGAGTCCGTGACCTACGCTACCGTTACCGAGGATCCGGTCAACTTTTCTGTTGCCGACACCCTCAACACCATCGTCCCGAAGCTCGTCCCGCTTATGCTTACGCTGCTGCTTTACTACATGTTCGCTAAGCACAGCTGGACCCCGACCAAGGGCATTCTGCTGCTCTTCGTCCTGGGCATCCTGGGCGCTGGCCCGCTTGGTCTCTGGCCGAGCATCTGGTAAGGCTCTAGCTTGAGGGGTGTGTCCCTACGCGGCTCACACCCCGACCCCTTAAGCCATGTGTATGTTAAAAGCCGCGTGCTCGAAAGAGCGCGCGGCTTTTGTTTTCTTGATGATTCGGGTGTTGCGGACTGATAATGCTTAACACCCTAGGTAGTTAGCCGAATTCGAGCAAAAGGGAGGATAGGATGGCGATCGGAGCGCGTAAGCAACCGCTGTACGATCAGCTGGTCGATATTCTGACCGAAAAGATTGACCATGAATATCGCGCCGGTGACATGATTCCTTCCGAGCGCGAACTTTCGGAGCGCTATGGTCTCTCGCGCACTACGGTACGCCTGGCTCTGCAGGAACTGGAGCGTTTAGGACTGGTGGTTCGGCAGCACGGTCGCGGTACCTTTGTGACTGACCGTTCGGCAAAGGCAACCAATCTTATGCAGTCTTACAGCTTTACCGAGCAGATGCGCGCGATGGGTCGCGACCCCGAGACCACGATTCTCGAGTTTTGCGAGATGGAGGCCGATAAGAATCTGGCCGAGCATATGGGATTGCGTATCGGTGATCGCATTTTTAAGCTCAAGCGCCTTCGTTCTGCCGACAACATGCCCATGATGGTCGAACGCAGTTATCTACCGGTTCGTCAATTTCTGTCCCTAAAGCGACCGCTGCTGGAACGCAAGCCGCTTTACGATGTGATTGAGCAAGACTTTCAGCAAAAAATACGCGTGGCCGAAGAGGAGTTCTATGCGAGCATAGCCCGTCCCACCGATGCCCACCTTTTGGAAATCGTCGAGGGCTCGCCTGTGCTCGATTTGGTTAGGACTACGTATAACGAGTCAAACGAGGTTGTGGAGTATACGCTCTCGGTTGCTCGTGCCGATCAGTTTAAATACAAGGTTTACCACCAGCGTAGCGACTAGTGTTCGCACCGTTTCCATATGATGATTCTTTGTATTTAACTGGTTACTACCAGATAACCAACCGAAGTGTATAATTGCACGTCAGAGGATTGCTTCTAGAGAGAGGTATTAGAAATGTTCGAGAAGAGTGTCGAGGAGCTTACCGAGCTCGGCGCCCAGATCACCACGGCCGAGATTGCTCAGCAGCCCGAGCTTTGGCGTGATACGCTCAACATCTATCGCGAGAACAAGGAGGCCATCGAGGCCTTTCTGGCCGAGGCTCGCGCTATGGGCGAGGGTCGTCTGTCCGTTGTCTTCACCGGTGCCGGTACGTCCGACTACGTTGGCGATACCTGCGCCCCGTACCTGCGTCACGCTGGCAACACTGATCTCTACGACTTTAAGCCCATCGCCACGACCGACATCGTGAGCGCCCCGCGCGACTTCCTGCGCGCCGAGGATCCCACGCTCGTGGTTTCCTTTGCCCGCTCTGGCAACAGCCCCGAGAGCCTTGCCGCCGTTGCCGTTGCCAAGGAGCTCGTCCACAACGTTAAGTTCCTCAACATCACCTGCGCTCCCGAGGGCAAGCTCGCCGTCGAGTCTGCCGATGATCCCAACGCGCTGACGCTGCTCATTCCGCGCGCCAACGACAAGGGCTTCGCCATGACCGGTTCTTACACCTGCATGACCCTGCTCTCCACCCTTATCTTTGACGAGGCTTCCGATGAGCAGAAGGCTGAATGGGTCGAGACCATCGCCAAGATGGGCGAGGAGGTCATCTCCCGTGAGCCTGAGATCGCCGATTACCTGGCTGGCGACTTCAACCGCGTGACCTACTTGGGTTCTGGCTCCTTCGGTGGCCTTGCCCAGGAGAGCCAGCTCAAGATCCTCGAGCTCGCTCACGGTCTGGTCGCTACTTCCTACGACACCTCCATGGGCTATCGTCACGGACCTAAGTCCTTCGTCGACGATAAGACACTCGTCTTCGTGTTCGTCAACAATGACGCCTACACCCGTCAGTACGACATCGACATCCTCAACGAGATCGGTGGCGACGATATTGCTCAGCACACCGTTGCCGTTCAGCAGGATGGCGCTACTGTCTACGAGGGTGAGTCCTTCACCTTTAAGGGCTATGAGGCACTCCCCGAGGGTTACCTTGCTCTGCCGTTCGTGATGTTTGCCCAGGCAATCAGCCTGCTCAACTCCGTGCGCGTGGGTAACACGCCCGATACGCCGAGCCCCACCGGCACGGTCAACCGCGTGGTCAAGGGCGTGACGATTCACCCCTTCACCGCTTAATCGCGTCCCCCTGTAAGGGCGCCCGTCCGCTCATAACGGCGGGCGGGCGCTTTTTGTTTTACGTGAGCTGGGTATAAGCATCACCACAGTCAACTGCTTTAGAAGCGAGGAGTGCATATGAGCACGTACGCAATTAAGGCTGACAAGTTCTTCTTGCCGGCAGGCCCGCAACTGGGCGGCTATCTTATGGTCGAGGATGGCGTCTTTGGCGCCTGGCAGGCCGACGAGCCCTCTTGCGAGATTAAGGACTACACGGGATCGTGGATCGCGCCGGGCATGGTCGACACCCACATCCATGGCTTCTATAACCACTCGACTACCGATAACGACCCCGAGGGTATCGATATCAGCTCGACCGAGCTCGCCCGTCGCGGCACCACCAGCTGGCTGCCTACGACGTTCACCGATGGCGTCGAGCAGATTAAGGACGCCTGCGCCGCCATCGCCCAGGCGGACGAGGGTCGCGGCCCCGACTTCTGCGGTGCTCGCATTCAGGGCATCTACCTGGAAGGCCCCTTCTTTACCATGAAGCACGTGGGTGCGCAGAACCCTGCTTACCTTATCGATCCCTCCGAAGAGATCTTCGACCAGTGGCAGGAGGCTGCGGGTGGTCGCATCGTTAAGAGCGCCATGGCGGCCGAGCGCGACGGTGCCGCTGCTTATGCGGCTGCTCTGAACGCCAAGGGTGTGGTGACCAGCATCGGTCACTCCGACGCCACCTACGATGAGTGTATCGCCGCCATCAACGCCGGCGCCAGCTGCTTTACGCATACCTATAACGGTCAGCGCGGGCTGCATCACCGTGAGCCCGGTGTCGTGGGCGCTGCCATGTCCACGCCCGAGACCTACGCCGAGATCATCTGTGACGGCAAGCACGTGAACCCTGCCGCCATCAAGGCGCTGCTGCAGGCAAAGGGCTGGCAGCATACGGTGCTCATCACCGACTGCCTGGGTTGCGGCGGCATGCCCGAGGGCAGCTACACCAGCGGTGGCATGGACGTCATCATGAAGGACAACCTGTGCTGGCTCGCCGACGGCAAGAGCATTGCCGGCTCGGTGCTCACGCTTGCCCAGGGTGTCAAGAACATTGTCGATTGGGGCATCGCCAGCGCTGATATCGCCATTCGCATGGCAACCGAGGTGCCGGCTCGCTCTGCGCACATCGAGGATAAGTGCGGCAGCATCATGCCGGGCCGTGACGCCGACTTTGTCGTGTTCGACCACGAGCTCACCCTCGTCGAGACTTATGTTGGCGGCCAGAGCGTCGGCAACGCCTTTACCGAGTAACGATACAAAAAGACGGCGGGCCCGAATTTGCTCGGACCCGCCGTATGAGTTAAACGCTCAAAAGCACCTTCACAGTTACAGCTTGTTAGCGATCTTCTTTGCCGTGCGCTTAACGCCGGCCACCAAGCCTCCTGCAGGATGCTCCTTCTCGTATGCTAGGCGCTTCTCGCGCTTGGCGTACTCTTCGACGATGATGTCGCCATACTCGTTTTCGATCTTGTCGAAGAAATCGACGGCGCCCTTAATTTCCTCAGCGGTCGGGTGTCCCTTTTGGACACCGCCGGTGAGTTTGAACGGCCCCCACGTATCAAAGCCGGGGCAGCCGTAGACACCCATAAAGATGGCCTGCCTCATACGGCAGATGCCATCGATGTCCTTGCCGTACCACTTGTTTTTGCCACCGTAGGTCATAAGGCCAAACACCTTGTCCTGCGGCTGCAGCACGTTAGTGAGCACGCGTGCCATGTCCTTGTCGATCTCGGAGTAATAGATGCCCGTGGCGACACCGATTAGATGATATTCGTGCAGGTCGGGATACTCGTTTTTGCCGATCGTCTTTACATCGAGGGTATCGATCTCGGGGTGCGCCTCAACGATGGCGTCCACGAGCTTTTTCGTATTGCCGTGGTGGCGTGAGGCGTAGAGGATGATGGTTCGCATAAGAAGGCCTTTCAGCTGTAATGACGTCAATGTCTGTATGGTACCCCGTTGCATGGCTGGGATACCGGACGCATCGATGAACGTGCGGGTTTGTCCTTTGGTCAGGGCCGAGACGGGTACTTGCGAGCAAAACGCAGTTGTTCGAAAGGATGGGCAATGGAATACGCTCTCTCCAACGATTCGATTTCTATTAAGGTGTCTACGGCCGGCGGCTCGTTTACCTCGATTGAGGCCGACGGTCGCGAGTATTTGTGGCAGGGCGATCCCGCAGTGTGGTCCGGCCAGGCGCCGATTTGCTTCCCGATTTGCGGAGGCTTGCGCGACAACAGCGCCATGACGTTTGCCGGGCATCATGTAAAGCTCGCTCGCCACGGGTTTGCGCGCAAGCAGGAGTGGAAGCTGCAGAGCCAAGGCGAGAACGAGCTGGCGATGTGCCTGGCTTCGGAGGATAACGCCGCGCTGCTGAGCGATTATCCCTACCCGTTTAAGCTTGTCGCTCGTTATACGCTCGAGGACGCCGCCGTGCGCGTCTCCTATGAGGTGACCAACGAGGGCACCGAGGACATGCCGTTCTTTATCGGTGGACACCCCGGCTTTAGGTGCCCGCTCGACGAGGGCGAGGCCTATACGGACTACGAGTTGCGCTTCGAGAAAGACGAGGCTGCGGAGCTTTGCACCGCTGTCCCCTCGACCGGATTGATTGATGTAGCTAACCGCTCCAAGAACCCCATGGTGGGAAAGACGCTGCCTCTGTCGCATGAGCTCTTCGATTGTGCGGAGACCATCTTTGACGTGCTCGAGAGCCGTCAGGTCACGCTTTCCAAGAAGGGCGAGGACAAGGGCGTTCGCTTGAGCTTTGGGGGCTTCCCATATCTCATTGTGTGGAGCAAGCCCGAGGGCGATTTTGTGGCAGTTGAACCCTGGGGCGGTCTTTCGACCTGTTCCGATGAGGATGACGTGCTTGAGCATAAGCGCGGCTGCCTTATCGCCAAGCCCAAAGAAACCATCGTGCGCTCGTTCACAATCGAGATTCTGTAGTCGCATGTAGCCAATTCGTTTTGCAAGGCATAAGGAGCCTGCGAGATAAGGAGCTAGAAATGATCCTCACCGTTACGATGAACCCGTCCGTCGACACGCGCTATCAGCTCGATGAGCTCGTCATCGACGACGTCAACCGTGTGACGCCCGAAAAGACCGCCGGCGGCAAGGGCCTTAACGTAGCCCGCGTCCTGGGTCAGCTGGGCGACGACGTTGTGGCAACCGGCCTGCTCGGCGGCCACATGGGCGCCTATATGGCCGAGCTCATGGATGCCAACGGCATTAAGAATGACTTTGTGCCCATCAAGGGCGAGACTCGCATTTGCCTCAACATACTCCACGCCGGCAACCAGACCGAGCTGCTCGAGAGCGGCCCGACAATTGCCCCCGAGGAGCTCGATGCCTTTACCGCCAAGTTTACCGAGCTTGCGGGCAAGGCCGACGTCGTCACTATTTCGGGTTCGCTGCCCCGCGGTGTCGAGGCAGGCTACTACGCCAAGATTACGGGCATTGCCGAGAACGCCGGCGCCAAGGTGCTGCTCGATACCTCGGGTGCCTCGCTCGAGGCTGCACTCAAGTCCGAGGTCAAGCCTGAGCTGGTTAAGCCTAACCTGACCGAAATTAACGGCCTTTTGGGCACGAGCTTTACCACCGACGATGTGGACGAGCTCCGCGCCGCGCTCGCCTCTGACGCCCGCTTCTCCGATATCCCCTGGGTCGTCGTATCCATGGGCGCTGCCGGCTCCGTTGGTTTCCATAACGGCCGTGCGTTCCGCGCCAAGACCCCCGATATCCCCGCCGTTAACGCTACGGGCTCTGGCGATTCGACCATTGCCGGCTTCGCACATGCGATTGCTGCCGGCGCCGACGACGAGACGGTGTTGCGTACCGCCAACACCTGCGGCAAGCTCAATGCCATGGATCCCATGACTGGCCACTTGGTCATGGATCGTTGGGACGAGGTTTACAACGGCGTTGTCGTGACCGAGCTGTAGGAGCTTGTGCTGCGGCCCCGGCATCGGTTGCTAGCTCATGTCGACGACAAGTGCAGTAGCATTATGCCGGGGCGCGACGCCGACACTGTCGTGTTCAATCCCGACCTTACCCTGGTCGAGACGCATGTGGGTGGCAACAGCGTCGGTAATGCGTTTGCCGAGTAGCCGCCAAAGAAACGATCCGAGAGGGGATTTAGATGATTTACGGTGCATTGGGCGATATCGAGGAGTACCGTGGAATGCTCAAGGGCCTCGACGTGCTGATCGATTGGCTCGAGGAGAACGATCCGGCGAAGCTCGAGGTCGGCAGCCATCCGATTCTGGGCGACAAGGTCTTTGCGAACGTCATGGCTCCCACGACGCGTCCCGAGGCCGAGGCTCACTATGAGACGCATCAGCGCTATCACGACCTGCAGATCGATGTCGAGGGTCGCGAGGCCTTTAAGGTCGCTACGGGCAGCTTGACGCTGGTCCAGGAGTTTGACGAGAAGGACGACTACGATCTGGTCGATTCCGACGCCTCGATCGCCGGCGATCTTGCTGACGATAAGTTTGCACTGTTCGTTGCCGGCGAGCCTCATATGCCCACGCTCGAGTTCCCGGACGATGGCGCGCAGCCGGTCAAGAAGATCTGCTTTAAGCTGCTTGCAGATGCTTACTGGGAAGAGTAACGAACTGCTCGTGAGCTAGCGTGATTTCCCTTGGGGAACGCGTTTGAGCCCCGCTGATCGCGGTCCCCTTGGGGATTGCGGTTGGCGGGGCTTGTTGTTGAGTAGGGGAGTTGCCGACGGCGTTGTGCTTGGATTGGCGGATGCGCGCTCGAAATCGGCAACAAAAAAACCGCCCGAAGGCGGCTATCTTGTGCAATGGAGCCAGCGACCGGGCTCGAACCGGTGACCCCCGCTTTACGAGAGCGGTGCTCTACCAACTGAGCTACGCTGGCGGCCATGTGATGACGCAACTGAGGCGTCAACGGCTGTCTATGATACGGGACATCGCAAATCCGCGCAAGTGTTCTGACGGCTTTTCTCACTTTAAATGCACTAATATTGGAGACGTGATGTCTTGCTCTTACGGGTCTCAAACAGAATGGGGTGGCGATGGCTCAACCCAAGATTCTTCTCACACGCATCGATGACCGGTTTATTTACGGGCAAGACGTTGAGCTGTGGAACGAAGTCGTGGGTTCCAACCTTGTTTTAATCGTCAACGATGAGATTGCGGCTGATTCGCGCAAGTGGGCCCCTATGAGGGTGGCGACACCCGAGGGTGTCTGGACGCGGTTTTTCTCGGTGCAAAGGACTGTCGACATCATTCATACCGCAACGCCGCGCCAAAGGATTCTCATCATGGTGGCGTCGCCCACGTATGCACTCGCGCTGGTTAAGGGTGGTGTGCCGATCACCAGGATCAGCATTGGCCATATGCAGGCGGGGGAGGGCAAGCACCCCATAACGCCCGCAGTCGCCGTAGACGATACAGACATCGCCGCCCTCAAAGAGCTGCAAAAGCTCGGCATAGAACTAGAAATCCGCTATCTCCCCAGCTCCAATCCCGACCCTATCCAACTAGTCATTGGGGACGTTCTTAAATGACTAGTCAAACGGGACACCCTTGGTACTTGGGGACGTTCCTTATGTGCCGGCCTTTTAGGAACGTCCCCAAGTGCCGGCAGATTGGGACAGTCTTTCTTGCCAAACGTTAAAGACTGTCCCCAACGACTAGTCATTTAAGAACGTCCCCAATGACTAGGTAGCAAAGCGCCCGTCGGCAGTGGTGCCGGCGGGCGCTGCTGTGCGATATGTTGCGTTGTGGGCTTAGTGCCTCATAAAGTGGTACTCGATCACATTGCTGTAGGGGTGACCCGGGCCCACAATGCCCTGCGGGAACAGCGGCTGGTGCGGCGTGTCGGGGTACATCTCGGCCTCGAGGGCAAAGCCGGCGCCCCAACCATAGTTGGCATCGTCTTTGGCGTGCTCGTCGCCCAGCCAGTTTCCGGTGTAGAGCTGCACGCCCGGGGCGGTGGTGTAGTAGTCCAGTTCGCGGCCGGTCCACATTTCCTCGACGTGCATCGCGCGGCGCAGATTACGGCCGTACTGATAGCCATCGATGCACAGACAGTGATCGTAGCCACGGGCCTGCTTAATCTGCGGGTCATCGGCTTCCATGCCGGGCGCGACAGGGCGCAGCTCGCGGAAGTCAAACGGCGTGCCCTCGACCGGAGCAATCTCGCCGGTGGGGATGTTCTGCTCGTTGATGGGCAGGTAGTGGGCAGCGTTGGCAACAAAGAAGTGCTCACAGTCCATGCCGGCGTTATGACCGGCAAGGTTAAAGTACGTGTGGTTGGTCATGGACACGTAGGTGGCGCGGTCGCTCTCGCAGCCATACTCGATGCGAAAGACGCCGGTGCGTGTAACGGTAAACACGGCCGTAAAGGTGCGGTTGCCGGGGAGACCCAGCTCGCCATCCTCAAGCGAGGTGGTCATGCGCACGGCGTTGTGGACCTCGTCGAGTTCAACATCCCATACGCGCTTGTGCAGACCATGCTCAAGATCGCTGTGCAGGTTGTTGACGCCTTCGTTGGCCGGCATATGCCAGTCCGTGCCGGCGATGGTGATCGTGGCGCCCGCGGTGCGGTTTGCCACGGGGCCGATGGTCGCGCCAAAGCAGGCGGGGTTGTCAAAGTAATCCTCGAGCTTATCGAAGCCCAGCACCACATCGCGCACGTTGCCGGGAATGTCGGGCACATCGATACCCAGCACGGTGGCGCCATAGTCCATAATGCGAACGCAGATCTCGGGCCCGTTGAGGGTGTAACGATGAACGGGGGTACCGCACGGCGCGGTGCCGAAAAGCTCGGAAGTGATCATTTGGTTCCTAACATCGAGGTATTTCCGACAAACTGTAGCGCGAACAAGCGAGATTATCACTACACCCCACTAAAGCAGGGGGTATTTTTCTCAAAAAAGTGATGATTGGAGCTGTGCGGGTGTTCATTTCTGACGCGCGCGAGTCTGATACAATTTGTTCGTTATTGTTTGAATTGACGTGAGCGTGGAACAGCGAGGACTCATCGTGATTAAAGCGGAGCGACAGGATAAGGTTCGGCAGCTGCTCGAGGAACAGGGAACGGTTTCGGTTAAGGAGATTTCGGATGCGTTAGGTGTCTCGGATATGACGATCCGCCGTGACCTTGAGGAGCTTGCGAGCCTGGGCGAGATCGAGCGCGTGCACGGCGGAGCCCGCAGTGCGCAGAGCCGTCCACACGCTATGCTGCGCCATGAGTATTCGCACAGCGAAAAGCGCACGAAGCATGCCGAGGAAAAGTTGCAGATTGCGCGCCGTTCTGTGGAGCTTATCGAGGAAGGCTCGACCATCTTTTTGGGCACGGGCACCACGGTTGAGCAGATGGCCTCGATGCTGCCGGCGTTTCGCCTGCGCATTGTGACCAATTCGCTTTCGGTGTTTAACCTGCTCGAGGCGCGCGAAGACTGCGAACTGTGCCTGGTGGGCGGCGTGTACCGCCGCCGCACTGCCGCCTTTGTGGGCCCCACGGCCGAGGACACCTTGCGCGCACTGGGCATCGACGCGGCGTTTATCGGTGCCAACGGCATTCTGGACGGCGACGTGTCCACGTCCAACATGGACGAGGGCCGCATCCAGCAGCTCGCCTTTAGCAAGGCCGACTCGCGCTACCTCATCGCCGACTCCAGCAAGATCGGCAAGCGCGACTTCTACACCTTCTGTCGCCTGGACAATTTGGACGCCGTGGTGTGCGAGCCGGGTATTACCGCCGAGGACCGCACTGCCATCGAGGAACACACGCAGGTCATTTGCTAGCTAGCGCTGCGTGAGGACATGACACGTAAAAGTTGAAACGTCATTTTGCGCATCAAAAATATGACACGTAAAAATTTGCGCGTCATTTTACGTGTCATCGAGACGCGATTTGACGCGCAAATAGGAATTCGTGGGCGCTCGGAAGATCGACGGAGTTCGTGAACCTGCAACTTGGTTGGGTAGCGTACGGAGTCCTCCAGCGGGACCGAATATGTTTTCGGTATCATATCGGTATCAAATGATACCGAAAGTATGTTCGTGATACCGAAAACTAGAAACCATGCCTCATAACTGCTTGGAAAGTTCGGATTTGACTATCTTATTGTCTCGATCTGTAACAGTTAGACGGTTAAAAGTGGGCTACGTGTTACAGATCTAGATATTTCTGCTCGGGTGTTCTGTTTGTCTTGATCTGTAACATCTAGACGGTCGAAAGTGGGCTACATGTTACAGATCGAGATTGTTCGGCCCGGGCCACCCGTTCGTCTAAATCTGTAACAGCTAGGGCCGAAATACTCGACTAGATGTTACAGATCGAGACGAATGATCCACTCGGGCCCACCAAAACAAAAAAGCCGCATGCGAACCCGTGGAGGGATTCGCATGCGGCCGACAGGGGGTATGCGGCAAAAGTTAGGCCATAAGCAGGCCGGTCTCCGCGACGTTCTTGTACCAGTACGCGCTCGCCTTGGGATAGCGCTTCTGGGTCTCAAAGTCGATGTAGAACAGGCCGTAACGCTTGTTATAGCCGTTGGTCCAGGAGAACTGGTCCTGCAGCGACCACACAAAGTAACCGTCGACGTTTACGCCGCCGTCGATTGCCTTGAGGATCCATGCGAGATGCTGGCGCATGTAGTCGATACGAGGGGCGTCGTCGATAAAGCCGTCCTCGAAGTCGTCCTTATAGCCCATGCCGTTCTCGGTGATGTAGATCTTCTTGTAGTTGGGGTAATCGTTCTTAATGCGCAGCAGCAGGTCGTAGAGGCCCTCGGGATAGATGATCCAGTCCCAATCGGTGGTGGGTATGCCTTCGCGCACGCATGACTCGCCCACGCCCTTGAGGAACCAGCGCGAGGAGCCCTTGTCGCCGGTGCCATTGTGGTTGATGTCGTTTTCGCCCTCGGCGGCACGCAGGAACTGGCACTTGTAGGTGTTGACGCCCAGGCAATCGTTGTAGGGGAGCGCGGCGGTCAGCACGGCGATGTCCTCGTCGCGGACGTCGAGCTCACCGCCGGCGATATGAGCCAGCTTGGTCGCAGCCTCCATGGTATCGGCTGCATAGTGGCCGCGGAAGGTGGCGTCGAGTACCCAACGGTTGTTGATGACGTCGGCCATGCGAGCTGCCTCGCAGTCGGCGGCGTTGTTGGGGTCGAGGGGATACTTGGGCTCCAGGTTCTGGACAATGCCGATCTCGCCCTCAAAGCCGCCCTCATGGAAGGCGACGACAGCCTTGGCGTGGGCCACCATCATGTTGTGCATGAGCTGGAAAGCCTTGTCCAGGCGATACTTCTCGCCGTGCGGCCAGTTGCCGACGATAAAGCTGCCCTCGGCGGTTGCGGGAATCTCGTTAAACGTGAACCAGTGCTTGACCTCGGTGAACTCGGCAAAGCAGAACTTGGCGTACTCGACAAAGGCGTCGATCGTCGTGCGCGTCAGGAAGCCCTCGCCGCCGTCCTGGTAAAAGGCCTCGGGCGTATCAAAGTGATCGAGCGTGACATAGGGGATAACGCCGGCTTTGTTGCAGGTGGCGAAAAGCTCATGATAGAAGGCGACACCCTCGTGGTTGATCTCGCCAGTGCCGTTGGGGAAGATGCGGCTCCAAGCGATGGAGACGCGGATACCGTTGATGCCGAAGCGCTGGCACAGGTCGATATCGACCGGGTACTTGTTGTAGAAATCGCTTGCGGGATCGGGGGAGAAGCGACCCTGGGCTGCCAGGAAATCGTCCCAGGGCACTTTGCCCTTGCCGTGCGTATGGGTCTCGCCCTCAACCTGGTAAGCAGCGGTGGCGCCGCCAAACACAAAGCCGTCGGGGAACTGCATGGGGTTGGTCATGAGTCATCCTTTCTGTGGGATAGGAATAGGGAGAGGTGCCCGAACTGGGGATCCGGGCACCAACAGAGGGAGGAACTAGTCGAGGTTCTCGCGGAGCCACTTGATGGCGCCAGCGGGGTCGCGAGTAAGGTCGATATATTCCTTACCGCGGGGAGCGAGCAGCTTAATGCCCAGGCGATCGGTGTCGGCCTTCATGTCGTTGTAGTAGCTACGGACCTGCGGGGCGAGCACGATGACGTCGTACTGATCCATGATGGCAGTGTGCTGGCCATAGGCGCCTGCGGAGGAAGCGATGTTCTCTCCGGTCTGCGCGGCACCTTCCTTGATGGCGTTGGCAAGCATGGCAGAGGTGCCGGCGCCGGCGCACAGGACGAGGACCTTCAGACCGTCGACATCCTTCTTAGCGGATGCATCGGCAGCGGGCTCGGGCTGATCGGCGACAGGCTTGCTGTCAGCGGCAGCGGCGGTCGGCTCGACGGCAGCGGTGGCCTGCTCGACAGCGGGCGCAGAGGTGCTGGCGGCGATGGAAGCAGCACCATCGGACTCAAGACCCAGCTCAGCGGCGCGCTCGGCCTCCTGATCGCAGAGCAGCTTATCGTATGCCTTCAAGAACGGCAGGTAGATGATGGCGTCCAGCAAGATGATGATAGCGACAAATACCAGGGCGATAAGCTGGAAGTTTGTGGTGATGAAGATGCCGATGGGGGCAGGGGTAGCCCAAGGCACCACGAAGGAGAAGCCGTTCATGCCCACGTTATCGATAAAGAACTTGGCAACACTCACGTTGACGCAGCCGGCGGCAACAAAGGGGATGAGCATGTAGGGGTTAAGGATCATCGGCGCGCCAAAGAGCAGCGGCTCGTTGACAGCAAAGGCAACAGGAACAATCGAGGCCTTACCGACGGCTTTGAGCTGCTTGGACTTCATAAAGAGAATCAGCAGAAGCGGCACGATGAAGGTGGCGCCGGTGCCGCCGAACTCACCCACGAGCGACATGTTAAAGGTGAGGGAGTGGGCGGGGTGGCCACCGGCCAGCAGAACCTGCAGGTTCTCGGCCTGGTTGGCAAAACGGATGGGGTCGATGCCCGGCTGGACGATCGAGGGGCCGTGGACGCCGATGAACCAGAAGAACGCGGTGGCTGCCTGAATAAGGATGAGTCCGGGGTAGGTCTCTGCTGCAGTGAAGAGCGGGGAGAGCAGCTTGATGAGCAGCTCGGAGAACGGAACACCCATGAGGTTGCGCACGACGACATCGATGATGCCGCAGATGATGACAGCGCCACCGAAGGGGATGATGTCGCGGAAGTTCTGAGCGATGGCGCCCGGGACCTCCTTGGGCAGCTTAATGGTCAGATCGCGCGAGACGCAGAACTTATAAACCCACACGGTAATGAATGCGGCGATATAGGCCGAGAACAGACCGCGCGTGCCCATGCTGGTGCAGTCGAAGACAGAAAGCTCGGAGCCGTTGAACTTGGTGGTGAACTGCGTAACAGCGAGCAGCAGCATGCTGCACTGGGCGGCAACCATGGTGGAGCCGTCGTTGAGCACCTTGCCGGCGGGCATGCGACGGTTCATGGAAGCCGTGAAGTTCTTGGCGGTGGTGCCGGCAACCATGATGCCCATGACGCCCATGGTGAAGTTGTACAGCTTGTTGCACCAGTCGATGAGCGGCTGGGGCAGCGTGATGCCAACGACGCCGGGAAGGGTGGCGATCAACAGGAAGATCGAAGAGGTGAGGACAATGGGCATGCACCCAAGGAATCCGTCTTTGATGGCCTGGAGGTAAATGTTCCTCGAGATCTTCTCAAAGAACGGCTGATGCTTTTCGAGCATCTTTACGATGGCGTCCATAGAGCTCCTTTGCTACTTGATGCGCGATGCATGTGGATGGAACTGGTCGTCGATGGATGGTCAGGACTGCCCGGAAACCTTCCTGCTTAAGGAAGGCATTGCGAAATGACAACGTTGTCATTTCGTTAATGACAACGTAAGACATTTTTGGAAGAGCAACAAGGATTTACAGGTGAACGGTCGATATCGTCCGATAAACGGCTGATTTATCAGTCAGGCAGGTAGTGTATGCTAGAACGCAAAAACAAGCGATGTAAAACCGACTGGAGAAGTAGTGGCAACGATGGACAAGAAAAATGTCTCGATGAACGACGTGGCGATTGCCGCGGGCGTTTCTCTCAAGACGGTGTCGCGCGTGATCAACGAGCCCGATAGCGTGCGAGAGTCGACACGCGATAAGGTCCATTCGGCAATGGAGGCGCTCGGGTTTCGAGCCAACTTTGCCGCGCGTTCACTCAAGTTGGGCCGTTACGGGTGTATCGGAGTCGTGCTGTTTCACTTGTCGGGCGGCGCCGTGGACATGATTGACGGTATCGCCGATGCCGCCGAAGAACGCGGCTTTGCGCTCACGATGATCAAAAAGCGGGCGGGGGAGAAGATGACCCTTGCCGAAGCGGCGCGTAGGATGTCGCAGCTTCCCGTCGACGGCATGATCTTCAATCTGCGCCAGATGGTCGATGACTTTGATACCTTTGAGGCGCCGAAAGACCTCAAGACGGTGATTATCACGCCGATGGAGCATCCTACCTGCTCTACCGTTAGTGACGATCAAGAGGGTGGTGCGCGCATGGCGTGCGAGTACTTCTTAAATCGCGGGCACAAGAACGTGTACTTCGTCTCTGGTAAGAAAGAGTCGCTGTCGAGCCAGTGCCGTATGAAAGGTTGGCGTGCGGCACTCGAGGCGCGTGGCATTGAGCCGCCCGAGCCTCTGCAAGGCGATTGGAGTGCGGATAGTGGCTATGCCGCGGGCCTTGTGCTTGCCGATAAGCCCGATTGCACGGCGGTCCTCTCTGCTAACGACTGCATGGCAAACGGCGTGATGATGGCTCTACGTGACAAGGGTCTGAGTGTGCCCGACGACGTGTCCGTGATCGGCTTCGACGATGAGCTCTACAAGACGATTCCCAACTCGATTCTGACGTCGGTGAAGTTCCGTCATCGCGAACTGGGCATCCGTGCACTCAACGAGGTTGTCGCAGGTCTGGAAGCCCCGAGCTCCAGAAGCCGTACGCTCGTCTCGGGCGTGTTGGTCGAGCGTTCCAGCGTAAAGGACTTGCGGGCGTAGACGTGCTCGGCCTATTCCGTTTGTCTCGATCTGTAACAGCTAGGACCCAAAAACTCGGCTAGATGTTACGGATCGAGATTTTTGGCCCGGCTTATTCCGTTTGTCTCGATCTGTAACAACTAGACGGTCAAAAGTGGTCTACATGTTACAGATTGAGATTTTCGGCTTGGCCTGTGCGTTCATCTCGATCTGTAACAGCTAGGACCGAAAAACTCGGCTAGATGTTACAGATTGAGATGAACAGGAGGACGGGTGCGGTCTAAACAAAATGGCCCGCGCATCACACATCGATGCACGGGCCATTTATTGTCTGCGAGCGGCAGGTGGTGTCAGCGTCTTATGCCTCGAGGTTTTCCTCGATCCAGGCGACGGCACCCTTGGGATCCTTAGTGAGGTCGATGTACTGTTTGCCCTTGGGCGACAGCAGCGTGATGCCCAGGCGGTCGGTGTCGGCCTTCATTTCGTTGTAATAGGTGCGAACCTGCGGAGCCAGGACGATGACGTTGTACTGGTCCATGATGGCGTAGTGGCTGCCGTAGGCACTGGCGTTGGCGGTAATGTCGATGCCCAGCTCGTCGGCGCCTTCCTTAAGCGCGTTGGCGAGCAGTGCAGAGGTGCCGGCGCCAGCGCACAGAACCAGAACCCTCAGATCCTTGCCCTTAAGGGCGGACGGAGCTGCGGAGGCCTCAGTGGCAGAAGCGGTCTCGACAACGGGAGCCTCAACGGCGGGGGCGGCAGCGGTCTTGACGGCCTTGGTCTCCTCGGCCTCTTCTTCGGCCAGGGTCTCGGCCTCCTGCTTGCACAGGACGTTGTCGTAGGCCTTGCAGAACGGGTAGTAGATCAAGAAGTCAACGACCAGCAGGACGACAACCAGGACCAGAGAGATCGGCTGGAAGTTGGTGTCGATGAAGGTGCCGATCGGTCCGGGGAGTGCCCACGGCATGGCATAGATAAAGCCGTTCATGCCCAAAAAGTCGATGAAGAACTTACCAATGAGGACGTTGGCCACGGGGGCAAACAGGAACGGGATCAGGAAGTACGGGTTGAGGATGATGGGCGCGGCGAACAGCAGCGGCTCGTTGACGGCGAACATCACGGGTACGACAGAGGCTTTGCCGACGGCCTTGAGCTGCTTGGAGCGCATAAAGAGCAGGAAGATAATCGGGACAATGAACGTGGCGCCGGTGCCGCCGAGTTCGCCGATGTAGTTACCGAAGTTCTCGGTCAGGGCGAGGGCGGGGTGACCGCCGGCCTGCAGCGTGGCGAGGTTGGTGGTGATGTTGCCAAACAGCGCGGCGTTGAGGGCAGGCTTAACGACCGAGGGGCCGTGGATGCCCATGAACCAGAACAGCGGGATCATGAACCAGATGAGGGCGAGGCCGGCGTAGGAATCGGCAGCGGCGAACAGCGGGCTCACCAGCGTGGAGATGACGTTGGCAAACGGGACGGCCAAGCAGGTGCGGCAGATAACGTCGATGACGGCGACAAACAGGATGGAGAAGCTGAAGGCGAAGATGTCGCGGAAGTTCTGGGCGATGGCGCCGGGGACTTCTTTGGGCAGCTTGATGGTGATGTCTCGCTTAATGCAGAAGGCATAGATGTTGACCGTGGCAAATGCGGCGACAAAGGAGCTCAGCAGGCCCTTGGTGCCCATGTTGTCGGTAAAGAACACCGAGACATCGGCGCCGTCGATCTTGGCACTCGTCTGGGTAACGGCCAAGATGAGCATAGCGCACATGGCGGCGACCATGGTGCTCGTGGCGTTGATGGCCTTGCCGGCAGGCATGCGGCGGTTCTTGGAGCCGGTCAGCGCGCTTGCGGTGGTGCCGGCGACCATGATGCCCACGACGCCCATCGTGAAGTTGTAAACCTTGTTGCAGAAGTTCACGACGTCGACGTTCCACCAGTCGGGCAGCGTAAAGCCGCCGACCGTGGCGACAACGCCCGGCAGGGTCGAAATAAGCAGGAAGACAGAAGAAGACAGGATGATGGGCATTGCTGCCAAAAAGCCGTCTTTAATGGCCTGAAGGTAGATGTTCTTAGAGACCTTGTCGAAGTACGGCTGACCTTTCTCCAAGAACTTAACGATCGATTCCATAGTTCACGCTCCTCTTTGCATGAAATCTTAATGGCATGGACGTTGAAAACCTATATGGTCTCCCGCTTGCTAAAAGCCCGGGTGCAGGCGGGGTCGGTCCCAGGGGGAGAGAGGGGAGCAGCTGGGTTTGTATCGCATAGGGCCGCTCCCTTCTCGGGGGAAAGCGAGGCGATGCGCTACTGCGCGTCCGCCATAGTGTCGGCGAGCTCCTTGTACCAGAGTGCCGACTGCTTGATGTAGCGTTTTTGCGTGTCGAAGTCGATGTAGAACAGGCCGTAGCGCTTGTTATAGCCATTGGCCCACGAGAACTGGTCCTGCAGGCTCCAGATAAAGTACCCCTGGACGTCGACGCCCTCGGCGCGCGCCTGGAGCACCTTCTCCATGTGCTGGTCGACAAAGTCGATGCGCTCGGGATCGGCGACGATGCCGTTTGCGTCGGGCTCGGGGTCCTTGTGGCCCAGGCCGTTTTCGGTGATATAGATGACGGGGAGGTTGGGATAGGTGGCGCTGATGTGCTTGAGCGTGTCGTAGAGGCCTTGCGGGTAGATGAGCCAATCCCAGTCGGTGGTGGGGATACCCGGCATATCGACCTGCTGCCCGACGCCCTTAAACTTAAAGCACGAGGTGCCCTTGTCTCCGGTGCCGTTAAAGCTGTTGGTTGACTCGCCATCGTAGGCGGCGATAAACGCCGACTGATAGTAGTTGAGGCCGAACATATCGTTGCGGGGCGCCGCCTTGGCGAGCTCCTCCATGTCGCTGTCCTCAACCGTAAGTGTGGCGTTGTTGGCACGCAGAATCTCGTTGATGAGTGAGAGGGTGCGCGCGGAGTAGTGACCCAGGAAGGCGCCATCCATGATGAAGTCGGTGTAGAAGGCGTTGTACAGGTCGGCGGCGTGCTGGTCGGCGGGCGAGTCAGTGGCAGGATATGCCGGCGTCAGGACGTTGACCATGCCAATGCGTCCGCCCAGGTGCTCGGTCTCGTCAAGATCCTTATACAGGTTGACGGCGCGGGCGTGGGCAACGAGCTCGTTGTGCTGGCTCTGGATGCCGCTCGTCACATCAAAGTGATGGTTGGGCGGGAAGTTGCCTTGGATGTATTGGGAGTGCGAGAGGCTGATGAGCTCGTTGATGGTGAACCAATTTTTGACCTCGCGGAACTCGCGGAAGCAGAACTCGGCATAGCGCACATAGGCGTCGACGGTCTTGCGGTTGAGCCAGTCGCCCTGGTTGAACAGGGCGGCGGGGGAGTCAAAGTGATGCAGGGACACATAGGGCTCGACGCCATACTTTTTGCAGCAGGCGAACAGCTCGTGGTAGTGCTTAACGCCCTCGGCGAGGGGTTCGGCATCGTCGCCGTTGGGGAAGATGCGGGTCCAGGCGATGGACACACGAATGGCGTTGAGTCCATGCTCGGCAGAAAGGCGGATATCCTCCTCGTAGCGGTTGTAGAAATCACTGGCCGGGTCGGGCAAAAAGCGACCCTGGGCGACAAGGTAATCGTCCCACATGGTCTTACCCTTGCCTGCCACCTTCGTGGAACCTTCCGTTTGGTACGCGGCGGTTGCGGCGCCCCAAACAAAGCCCTTCGGCAGCTGCTGTACGCGGTTTAGCAAAGACATATGCATACACCCTCTCGTCTCGCTGTTCGATATTGTGCGTTTGCGCTCAGGAGGCTCCCTGGTTAGCGTTCAGCGGTGAAAAAGCCCGATAAACACTATCTTAAAATGATTAGAACCAAAATGAGCACGTGAACATTTGACAATGAGCACATTAACATCCGGCTGGGATGTATAGAAACAAAACAACTTCAAACAGCCGCGAACGGTTGTATTTGTTCGGTAAGCGGTTTTGATTGACAGAAGTTTTCATGTTGTGGTATATGGCTCGGGTATCATGAGCACGTTATCAATGTATGTACGATGCGCCATGGGCGCGGGGAATAGTTGGGAAGCAGGTTAGCGTGGAAGGCATGGATCAGCAGACAAGGAATGGTCGTTCGGCGAGCGCGGCAGAGGTTGCGGCGCTCGCTGGCGTGAGCCGCCAGACTGTGTCTCGCGTGGTCAACGGTATGCCCAACGTGACGGAAAAGACGCGCAAGCGTGTGCTGGCCGCCATGGAAGAGCTGGGCTTTCGTCCCAATTTTGCTGGAGCGGCGTTGCGCGGCGGGTCGTATCGTTCTATTGGCCTGTGCATGTACAACATCACACGTGTCGGTAACCTGGCGACGCTCGAGGGTATCATGCAAGCGGCGCGCGAGCACGATTTTGCCGTCACTATGATCGAGATGGGCGGCGACAAGCCCTATGCACTTGCCGATGCCTCGCGCCGCATGGTCGAGCGACCCGTCGACGGCATGATTCTCAACATGAACCGCATGGCTCCCGATTTTGAGGAGTTTGTTCCCCAGCCGGGAGTGCGAACGGTCATCCTGTCCATGTATGCGCATCCGCGCTGCACGACGATCGACTCCGACCAGTATGGTTCGTGCGAGCTGTTGACCAATTATCTGCTGGAACATGGTCACTCGAATATGCGGTTTGTGGCGGGTCCGGAAAACTCGATTTCCTCGCGTTTTCGTGAGGCCGGTTGGCGCGATACGCTGGGTCGTGCTCATGTCGATGCCGCTCCGATGCTGCGTGGCGATTGGAGTGCGGACAGTGGGTACGCCATGGGCGAGCGGATTGCGGCCGAGGTGCTTGCCGGCGGGTCGCAGGCGCCGACTGCCGTGCTTGCGGCAAATGACCAGATGGCGCTGGGCGTTATCGCCGCGCTCGAGAACGCGGGCCTGTCCGTGCCCGACGACGTGAGCGTGGTTGGTATCGACGACGCACTCGAGGGACTTGTTCCTCACAATCGGCTGACGACGCTGCGATTTGATTTGCGCGGTGTCGGTAAGCTTGCGTTTGAGGCGGCGATTGGAGAGAGCTCGTCTATCGAGGCGATTCATGTGCCGAGCACGCTGGTCGAACGCTCGACTGTTAGGGACATACGGGGTTAGGTCCTACTCCGTTTGTCTCGATTTGTAACAGGTAGACGGTCAAAAGCGGGCTACGTGTTACAGATTTAGATTCTTCGGAAAGAGCAATCCTGTTCGTCTCAATCTGTAACAGCTAGGACCCAAAAACTCGGCTAGATGTTACAGATCGAGACAAACGGCTTCCGACCTGCACAAAAAGGCCGGGGGCGGCGCGCCGTGTGACGTGCCGCCCCCGGCTGAGAAATGGGGGCAGGTTATGTGGGCAGGCAACCCCGCCAGTCACTAGTCCAGACGACGGGTCTGTGCCACGTGCTTGTACCAGTAGGCGCTTGCCTTGGGCGTGCGCTTCTGGGTTTCAAAGTCAACGTAGAAGAAGCCGTAACGCTTGTTGTAGCCATTGGTCCAGGAGAACTGATCCTGCAGGCTCCACAGGAAGTAGCCGCCCACGTTGACGCCCACCTCCATGGCTTTGAGTAGCCAGCGCAGGTGCTGCTCGATGTAGTCGATGCGCGGCTGGTCGTCCACAAAACCATCTTTGTAGGGGTCCTTGTAGCCCATGCCGTTCTCGGTAATGAAGATCTGCTTGTAGTTGGGGTAGCGTTGCTTAATGTAGACGAGCAGATCGAACAGACCCTCGGGATAGATGATCCAATCCCAGTCGGTGGTGGGGATGCCGGGCTTGTTCACATGCTCGCCAATGCCCTTGACGCGCCAGCGGCCGGTGCCCTTCTCGCCCGTACCGTTGTGGTGCAGGTCGTTCTCGCCATCGTAAGCCTTCAAGAAACGGCACTGGTAGTTGTTAACGCCCAGGTAGTCGTTGTAGAGCGCGGCCTCGCGCATAATCTCAAGGTCCTCGTCCAGGATCTGGATGGTGCCGCCCGAGACGGCAGCCAGGCGGTTAGCGCACTCGAGGGTGTCGGGCGCGTAGTCGCCGCGGAAGGTGGCGTCGAGCAAGAACTGGTTCTGCAGCACGTGCTCGTTGTTGGCGGCCTTGATGTCGGCGGGGTCGTTCTCGTTGAGCGGATACTTAAACTCCAGCGACTGAATGACGCCGATCTTGCCCTTAAAACCGCCGTTGTGGAAGGCCAGTACTGCCTTGGCGTGGGCGAGCATCATGTTGTGCTCGCACTGGAAGGCTTCGGCCAGATGCGCCTTGACGCCACCGGGGAAGGTGCCCTCGATGTAGGTGTTGGAAGCGTCGGCCCAGATCTCGTTAAAGGTGAACCAATAGGTCACCTGGTCGGCGTACTCCTTAAAGCAGAAGGTGGCAAAGTCCACAAAGGCGTCGATGGTCTCGCGGTTGAGGAAGTCGCCCTTCTCAAAGAGGGGAAGCGGCGTATCGAAGTGATGCAGCGTGACGAACGGCTCAACGTGGTGCTTGTGGCACTCGGCAAACAGGTCGTGGTAGAACTGGACGCCCTCGGGGTTGATCTCGCCGGTGCCGTTGGGGAAGATGCGGCTCCAGGCGATGGAGAGGCGGATGCCGTTGATGCCGAACTCCTCGCACAGCTCCAAGTCGACGGGGTACTGGTTGTAGAAGTCCGAAGCGGGATCGGGGGAAAAGCGCCCCTGGGCCTCCAGGAAGTCGTCCCAGGCAACTTTGCCCTTACCGTGAGTGCGGGTCTCGCCCTCTACCTGGTAGGCAGCAGTGGCGCCGCCAAAGACAAAGTCCTCGGGAAACTGCGCGGGCGGGTTGGTGACGCTGGCGGGGTTAACGGACATGATGATCCAATCGTCTAAATCGAAGGGCCAGCCGGCTGCTGATGGTCGGCTGGCCCTGGGCGTTACTTACTTCGAGAGTTGCTCGCTGACGAAGGCGAGAGACTTGTCGCCGTTCTGGGAGAGCTCGATGTACTGCTTGCCACGGCAGGCGACGCACTTGTTGCCCACGCGCTCGCAGTCTTTCTGCAGGTCGGCCAGGTAGCTAGCGGCCTGCGGGGCCAGGACGACCAGGTCAAAGTCGGGGAGCATGTCGACGTGGTTGCCATATGCCTCGGCAGCGGTCTCAAGATCGATGCCGCGCTCCTTGGCGGCCTTGGCCAGTGCGTTGGCGAGCAGGCCCGAGGTTCCGCCGCCCTGGCAGAGCACGAGTACGCGCTTACCGTTGAGGTCGCTGGCGGTCGTTGCCTCGGCAGCGGCGGGGGCATCGGCCTTCACGGCCTCGGCAGCAGCGCCGGCGGCAACGCTCTTGGCGTCAGCCTTGCCCTGGAAGGCGTCGTTGAGCTTGGCGGCCTTCTCGGCGTTCTTGGCGGCGAGCTCCTCCTCGGAAATCTCGGCCTCCTCGGCGCACTTCTGGGCGTCATAGGCACGGAAGAACGGATAGTACAGAACGAAGTCGACGACCAGGATAAGGGCGAGCATCACAAAGGCGAGCGGCTGGAAGCCCAGGCCCATGATGGTGCCGATGGGGCCGGGGACGGTCCAAGGCAGGGTGTACATAAAGCCGTTCATGCCCAAGAAGTCGATAAAGATCTTGAGGATCCAGATGTTGGCGATCGGGGCAAAGACAAACGGGACAAAGAAGACGGGGTTGAGCACGATGGGCGCGGCGAACAGCAGCGGCTCGTTGACGGCAAAGCAGACGGGGACGATGGCGGCCTTACCGACGGCGCGCATCTCCTGAGACTTGGCCAGGAAGCAGAACATAAAGACCAGGACGAGCGTGGCGCCGGTGCCGCCCATGCAGACGACGAAGTACTGGGCACCCTGGGTCAGGACAGCAGAAGCGTGCTGACCAGCCTGGAACGCAGCCAGGTTGTCGGTCATGTTGGCAACGAGGGCGGCGGCGATGGCGGGCTCGACGATTGAGGGGCCGTGGACGCCCACGAACCAGAACAGGCTCATGGCGCCGTAGATCACAGCGAGGCCGATGTAGCCATCGGCAGCGGTGAACAGGGGCTGGAACACCTGGATGACGCCTTGGGCAAAGCAGAAGCCAAAAGCAGCGCGGAAGACGATGTCAAAGACCCAAAAGACGGTGATGCAGACGGAGAAGGGGATGATGTCCTTGAAGGTCTGCGAGATGTTGGGCGGAACCTGCTCGGGCATCTTGACGGTGATGTTGCGCTTAATGAAGAACTTGTAGATGATGCCGGTCACAAACGCAGCGATGAAGGCGGTCAGCAGGCCCTTGGAACCAAGGTAGGTGGTGTTGAAGCCGCTGGCGGCGTCCGTGGCGATGGTGTCGCTCGAAAGGAGCAAGAAGCCGATGATGGCCGCGCACATGCATGAGATGAAGTTGATCTGGTTGTTCTTGGGCAGATCGCGGTTCTGAGCGTCGGCGAAGTGCTTGGCCGTGGTGGCGGCGCAGGCGATGGCCAGGATGCCCATGGAGTAGTTGTAGCACTTCCACAGGGCGTTGTTGATGTCATCGGGCCAGTAGAAACCCCAGATGTTGGGAACCGAGGCTACCAGGCAGAAGATGGACGAGAAGATGATGATGGGGATGACGGAGATAAAGCCGTCGCGGATCGCCTTGAGGTACTTGTTGCGGGCGATCGCGTTGAAAAAGGGCTGGCCCTTTTCGATGATGGCGATGAGTTGCTCCATGCAATGCTCCTAAGAGTCGGTGGGTTAGCAACGATGGTAGCTTTTGGCGTTCGGTTGCCAAAATGTTGACGTTGCCATTTTGTGACACAAAAAAAGACGCGAACCGGTGGTTCCTGTGCCTGCGAACCGTCGATTCCTTACGCGTAAACGTTTGAGCCGCCCGGTGGCTCTGTGTTTGCACAATGGCAACGTTAACATTTGGGTACCAAAAGCCGTTCGGGGAAGCAAAAATGTCGGTGAACGGTAGGTTTTGGGTGGTGAGCGTATGGTGGGGGAGGCGTTGGATATACTTGAAGACGTTTCATTTGAATGCGCAGGGTGCAACCAATGGCATCGTTGACATAGAAAGATCGACCTATGGCCGCTGTTAAAAAATCGGTATCCGTCAAAGACGTAGCGCGCCTCGCGGGCGTCTCGGAGCAGACGGTCTCACGCACCGTGCACGATTCGCCCAGCGTGCGCCCCGAGACCAAGGAACGCGTGCGTGCCGCCATGCGCGAGCTGGGGTATCGCCCCAATTTTGCCGGTCGATCGCTGCGCCGTGGCAAGTTTAAGACCGTCGGCGTCGCCATGTTCAACATTACCGGTACCGGTAACCTCGACCGTATGGAGGGCTTTGCCGCCGCGGCCGACAAACATGGCTATGCCATCACCCTCACTAAAGTAGACGGGCATCCGTATACCCTCGAGAGCGCATCGTCACGCATGAGCGCGCTGCCGGTAGACGGCATGGTTGTGATCATGAATCGCATGCCGGCGGATTTTGGCACTTTCGAGCCGCTGCCCGGCATGCAGACGGTGCTCGTTACGATGTTGGAGCACCCGCTCTGTTCAACGGTCGATAACGACCAGTTCGATTGCTCGCGTCAAGTTGTCGAGTACTTGCTGGGGCGGGGGCACAAGACTGTGCACTTTATCTCATGCCCCGAGCGCTCGCTTTCGGGCATGCGGCGCGAGGAAGGCTGGCGCGAGACATTGCGCGCGCATGGCATTGAGCCACCGCAGCTCGTGCGCGGCGACTGGACGGCGCAGAGTGGATATGCCGCAGGCCAGGCTTTGGCGGATGATCCGACCTGTACCGCCATTTATGCCTCCAACGATGCCATGGCATATGGCTGCATCCGTGGGCTCGAGTCGCGCGGGAAGTGCGTGCCCCAGGACGTGAGCGTGGTGGGTGTTGATGGCAGCCTGGGCGATATCGTGCCCGATTGTCGCCTGACCACGGTGCGCTTTGACAACAAGCGCGTCGGCATGTGGGCGGTCGACAAGATTGCCGGCGCCGAGGGCGTTGAACCCGGTGTGGAGCACATGCTGTTTCCGGGCGTACTCGTCGAGGGCGATACGGTGCGCGATTGGCGCTAGGGCACGGGCCTGTTTGGGTTTCCGCTAATTGTGTTCGATATTGTTCAGATTGGTTTAAAAACCGTTCACGGGCGAAAACTGACCGTTCATAGCTTGAAATTACGTTTTGCGCTGTTCTTTTTTGTTTGAATGTTAATGTTTCTGCCATACAGAACGCAGCGCGTATGCCCGGACGCGATGCTCTCCATTGGTTCATATGTGAAAGGAACGCAATATGGCAACCAAAGAAGAAATCTCGATGGTTGGATTCGAGATTGTCGCATACGCAGGTGACGCCCAGACCGATCTGCTTGCAGCGCTCGATGCTGCTCGCGAGGGTGACTTTGAGAAGGCCGAGCAGCTGCACAAGGATGCCAGCGATGCGCTCATCGGTGCCCACGACACGCAGACCAAGCTGCTTTCGCAGGAGGCCGGCGGTGGCGAGATGGAGATGACCTTCATCATGGCCCATGCTCAGGATACTCTCATGACCACTATGATTTTGGAGAAGCAGGCCCGCTTCACCATCGATGCCTACAAGCGTATCGCCGAGCTCGAGGCCAAGCTCGCCTAACGAGCCCTCACAACCAAGTCCCCTTCCAAAAGCCCTGCCGCAACCCGCGGCAGGGCTTTTTCTGCTCTCCTTCAAGTTGCGGTGAAATAGGGGCTGAATAGGGGCCGGCGGGCGCAAAACAATCCCTATTCCACCGCAACTCATCCCGAGATAGTCATTGGGGGCGTTCTTAAACGACTAGTCATTGGGGACAGTCTTGGTGCGCTCCGTTGGTCCTCCCGTTCGATTTTTGCTCGGTGGGTATACTTCCTTTCGCATTAAACGCCGGAATGAGGAGGTATCCAAATGCCGGATAACGGGTCAATACAAAAAAGAGACGCGCACGAGATGGCTCATGGGCGTCCTGTCCAGATAACCGAGCACACGACGGTAACCGAGCTGCAGCCCAGCCTGTCCGATGTCGTGTGCGCAAACAAAAACTGCAGATCGGTATCATCGTTGCGCTCGTGGTGCTGGCGTTGCTGTCGGGCTTTGTAGCTCGTCCGCATTTCGCCGATACCAAAACTTGGGACTCCACCATCGAGGTCATCGATCAAAAGAAGGGCAATGTTTTGGCGCTCACGACCTCGTGCGTGGCGCTGTCTGCGGGCATTACCGCACTGCCGGGTGATACGGGAACGCCGGTTGCCGAGCAGCTCGCGCAGCTTTCAGGCAACCTTGGTATCGTGCTTGCCGTGCTATACCTAGAGAAATATCTGCTCACGATTTTGTGGTCGGTTGGCCTGGGCATCTTAATCCCGTTTGCGTTAGTGCTCTTTGCGGTGTCGCTCGGCATTCACGGGCGCTGGAGCACGAGCGCTGTCCTGCGCCGTGTGGCGACACGCGTGCTGGTGGTTGCCGTGATCGGCATGGCACTCGTGCCTGCGAGCGTATGGGTGTCGCAGAAGGTCGATGAAACGTATCGCGTAAGTATTGAGCAAGCTGAGCAAAAGGCTGCGGACGCAGCCGACACCACGGACAAGTCAGCCGAGACCAGCTCAAAAGCGAACAAGAAAAAATCCGAGGCCACGGAGTCCAAAAACGTGCTCGAGCAGTTGACCGATGGGGCATCGAGCCTTGTTACGTCGGTAACCAGCGGTGCCAAGCAGATGACCGACGAGATCGTGCAGCAGGTGACCGACCTCATCGAAGGCGTCATCGTAATGATCGTGACCTCGTGTGTGATTCCTCTACTGGTGCTCGCGGCGTTCCTATGGCTAGGACACGTGCTGCTGGGGATCGATATCTCCGGTCCCGCGAACTATCTGACGGGTCGTTTCATGAGCGGTCCGTCCAAACATGCCAAGAAGAGCGGGCAGTCTGAGTAGGCGGCAAAGCGATCTTTGGAAGATCAACCGTGAGAAGGGCGGTCGAGACACGTTCTCGGCCGCCCTTTTGTTTGTTGAACACATGGTCGCTACGTCCGCGCCGGGTCCAAACGGTCAGCAATCACCTGTGAACGGTATTTGCTCAAAAAAGAACAAAGATAAACAAATAGTTGTTGCAGTTTATGTTCGAATGTGTTCAAATAAACACGAACAGTGAAGAACCGCACGTTCAGATGCCCGGACCTGAACGCGATTCAACACTTCCAAACAGGAACTACGCACCTGCGTATCTCTCAAGGAGGATGTCATGAGGGTTGTAATCGCTTCCGATGCCGACGGTATGTCGATGAAGGAGTCCATCAAGGAGATGCTCATCGCCGACGGTCACGAGGTCGTCGACTATTCCGAGACCCCTGCCGCGGACTTTGTCGATTCCGCGACCGCCGTTGCCAAGGACCTGCTGGAGCACAAGGATTCCCAGGGCTTCGCATTCGATAAGTACGGCGTCGGCTCCTATATGGCCGCCGTCAAGATTAAGGGCATGGTCGTCGCCAACATTTCCGACGAGCGTTCCGCCTACATGACCCGCGAGCACAACGGCTCGCGCATGGTCACCATGGGCCCGGGCGTTGTGGGCACCGAGGTCGCCAAGAAGATCGCCCGCGAGTTCCTGCGTGCACAGTACGCCGGCGGCCGTCACCAGATCCGTGTCGACATGCTCAACAAGATGGCCTAACGAGAGCCACCGAGAACTCGAACTTCTACCTCAACTTGTGAATTCAGACGAAAGGACGTTCTGATGAAGAAGACCATCGCAATCGGTTGCGACCATATCGTTACGGACGAGAAGATCTATCTGGCCGACCGCCTGGAGCAGGCTGGCTACAAGGTGCTCGACTGCGGCACCTACAGCCACACCCGTACGCACTATCCCATCTACGGCAAGGCCGTGGGCGAGGCTGTTGCCAGCGGCAAGGCCGACTTTGGCGTGGCCCTGTGCGGCACCGGCATCGGCATCACCAACGCCGTCAACAAGGTTCCCGGCGCCCGTTGCGCCCTGGTCCGCGACATGACCTCTGCCCTGTATGCCCGTCGCGAGCTCAACGCCAACATCGTGGGCTTTGGCGGCAAGATCACCGGCGAGTTCCTGATGGCCGACATCATGCTCGCCTTCCTGGAGGAGCCCTACGAGAAGACCCCCGAGCACGATGCCCTGATCGCCAAGATCGATGCCTGCAACAAGGCCGACGCCGAGGCTCAGGCTGACCCGCACTTCTTTGACGAGTTCCTCGAGAAGTGGGACCGCGGCGAATACCATGATTAGCGGGTATCCGGCGTAATTAACTAGTCCGTTGACGGCTCGCGTTTCTGTGATGGGGCGCGGGCCGGTTTTCTATCAGCCCTATTGACTTGGCGGGCTGTCGTAAGAAAGGGAAGGCTCCTATGGAGTTTGTTCTTGATAACGGTTCTATCCGCGTAGCACTGAGCACGGCTGGCGGATCGTTCACTTCGATTAAAGCCAACGGTCGCGAGTACCTGTGGCAGGGCGATCCTTCGGTCTGGTCGGGCCAGGCACCTATTTGCTTCCCGATCTGCGGTGGCCTTCGTGACGGTCACGCAATGACCATGGGCGGCCGCGAGGTAAAGCTCGCCCGCCACGGCTTTGCGCGCAAGCAGGAGTGGAAGCTCGAGGAACAGAGCGACAACATGGTTGCGCTGAGCTTAAGCTCTGCCGACCATGCCGAGTTGCTCGAGCAGTACCCGTATCCGTTTAAGATCGTTGCTCGTTACACGATCGATTCGGAAAAGGTGGCCGTGTCGTACGAGGTGACCAATGAGGGCACCGAGGACATGCCGTTCTTTGTGGGCGGCCACCCCGGCTTTAAGTGCCCGCTCGACGAGGGTGAGTCCTATGACGACTACGAGCTTCGATTTGAGCAGCGTGAGGCCGCCGAGCTCTGTACTGCCGTTCCCTCGACGGGCCTGATTGATGTTGAGCATCGCAGCAAGAACCCCATGATCGGCCAGAACCTGCCGCTGACCCACGAACTCTTCGACTTCGCGGAGACCATCTTTGACGTGCTCGAGAGCCGCGTGGTTACGCTGACCAAGAAAACCGAGGACAAGGGCGTGCGCCTGACGTTCCCCGATATGCCATACCTGATTGTGTGGAGCAAGCCCGAGGGCGACTTTGTGGCCGTGGAACCGTGGGGCGGCCTGTCCACCTGCTCCGACGAGGACGATATTCTGGAGCACAAGCGTGGCTGCCTGGTTGCCAAGCCGGGGGAGACCGTCACCCGCGGCTTTGAGATCGAGATCCTTTAACGAGCTATCGTATGTTTGGGGTGGGCCATGCCGCCCCGGAACAGGAGTTCAACATGATTCTGACCGTTACCATGAACCCGTCGATTGATACGCGCTATCAGCTCGACAAGCTGATCATCGACGATGTTAACCGTGTGACGCCCGAAAAGACCGCTGGTGGCAAGGGCCTCAACGTGAGCCGCGTTCTGCTGCAGCTGGGCGATGACGTGCTCGCGACCGGCCTGCTCGGCGGTCACATGGGTGCCTATATGGCCGAGCTTATGGATGCCGACGGCGTCAAGAACGACTTTGTGCCCATCGCCGGTGAGACGCGCATTTGCCTGAATATTCTGCACGAGGGCAATCAGACCGAGCTGTTGGAGAGCGGCCCGCAGATCGCCCCGGCCGAGCTCGAGGCCTTTACGGCCAAGTTCGCCGAGCTTGCAGCGAAGGCGGACGTCGTGACGCTTTCGGGCTCGCTGCCGCGTGGCGTCGATGCCGGCTACTATGCCGAGCTCGTCAAGATCGCCGAGGAGGCGGGCGCCAAGGTGCTGCTCGACACCTCGGGTGCATCGCTGGAAGCCGCGCTGGAGTCCGACGCTAAGCCTGAGCTCGTAAAGCCCAACCTGACCGAGATTAACGGCCTTCTTGGGACGTCCTTTACGACCGATGATGTCGATGCCCTGCGCGAGGCGCTTGCCGCCGATGGCCGCTTTGCCGGTATTCCCTGGGTTGTCGTTTCGATGGGCGCTGCCGGTTCGGTTGGCTTCCATGAGGGTCGCGCGTTCCGCGCCAAGACGCCCGCGATTGCGGCTGTGAACGCGACGGGTTCCGGTGACTCGACCATCGCCGGCTTTGCGCATGCCATTGCGGCTGGTGCCGACGACGTCACGGTGCTCAAGACCGCCAATACCTGCGGTAAGCTCAACGCCATGGATCCCAAGACCGGCCATCTGGTCATGGATCGCTGGGACGAGGTCTACAACAGCGTTGTCGTGACTGGACTGTAGGGTTACGCGGTTTTACCAAACCGCGTAACGGCGCGACGCTGCAAACGTCCCTAAGCGGCAATCTGACGTTCAATCGTCGGGCATGACCAAAAGGTCAATGCCCTCCTCTTTCACGTCACCTTGCTCGCTTAGGGGCGTTTTCGCTGTCGTTGCCAAGACACCGGCGTTGCCTTGGTCGCAAGTAGTCATTGGGGACGCTCTTTAATGACTAGTCGTTTAAGAACGCCCCTTAAGAATGATCCCAATGACTACACTCAAAAACGGCGCCCGCCGGCGATGTTGC
>JABLTM010062158.1_pt1 | contig 38129 bp, 42 predicted proteins | sample 7160121 | NCBI WGS metagenome assembly JABLTM01 (sample SAMN14651224, study PRJNA627086) | human gut metagenome | isolation source: feces | host: Homo sapiens
CTTGATTATTAGTATTTCTTTGTATTTTGGGTACAAATTCACGTCTCCGCAAGGAGACGAACCGGATCACTCTATTATACTCCTTAGATTGTTTTCCATTTCAACTCACGTCTCTGTAAGGAGACGAACAATCGTATCTTAATGTGCGACCCATTTTATTTGTATTTCAATTCACGTCTCCGTAAGGAGACGAACCGAGGTAGAGTTCAGGGTACATGGACTATCAAAATTTCAACTCACGTCTCCGTAAGGAGACGAACTTAAAAGAAATTGTAGATTCTGGATTCTCAATTATTTCAATTCACGTCTCCGCAAGGAGACGAACGCCCAAGAAAACCACTGAGTCTTGCTCCTGTCTATTTCAATTCACGTCTCCGTAAGGAGACGAACTGGATTGCTAATGGATTAAAGGTTGAACCAATTAGTATTTCAATTCACGTCTCCTTACGGAGACGAACCTGTAAATAGTAAAAAGGACACTATTAGGATTCAAATTTCAATTCACGTTTTCGTAGTGAGACGAACGCAGCAGAGCTATCATTTTCCTGCTTATGCAAAAATTTCAATTCACGTCTCCGCAAGGAGACGAACATGCAACTTACTAAGAATATAAAAGCTCCGAGAAAATTTCAACTCACATCCCCACAAGGAGACGAACAAGATTCGAGAAACCGTCAAAATCAGAGAAGCTCATTTCAACTCACGTCTCCGTAAGAAGACGAACCATATACATCGAGCAAATATTGGGGAACATTAACATTTCAATTCACGTCTCCTTGCGGAGACGAACTGAAGTTAGCACAGAGATCATCAAGAATTTTTGCATTTCAATTCACGTCTCCTTACGGAGACGAACAGGCGCTCTTGGTCTTCCTTGGTTATCAAAAAGATATTTCAACTCACGTCTCCGTAAGGAGACGAACATAAATGTAGTGGTGTGATATAGCCCATGCATTAATTTCAACTCACGTCTCCGTAAGGAGACGAACACCCTAATTCGAGCAGACATCCTTCAAACCCATATTTCAACTCACGTCTCCGTAAGGAGACGAACTGTTCTGCACTGGTCTGTGCAATTGTTTCTGATTATTTCAACTCACATCTCCGTAAAGAGACGAACACCGGCCGTGTGGTAAGCACGGAGAGCTGTTACATTTCAACTCACGTCTCCGCAAGGAGACGAACCTTGGCTCCTATATTATCACTTTTTATTTAACTTATTTCAACTCACGTCTCCGTAAGGAGACGAACGGAATAGTTAGGATCATTTGTGGCAATGATGCCATTTCAACTCACGTCTCCGCAAGGAGACGAACATTACGTCCAGTGCATCCGTGGGATAGAATGAATATTTCAATTCACGTCTCCGCGAGGGAACGAACATCTTCTTTCAAGTGTTCTTTAAACGCACTTTCAGTATTACAACTCACATCCCCACAAAGAGATGAACATTTCTCATCGTTTAATTCATTGCGTATCGTATATTTCAATTCACGTCTCTGCAAGGAGACGAACGCTGCATTCGCACTGTTATCTCCGTCTGCTACGATTTCAATTCACGTCTCCGCAAGGAGACGAACGTGTTTCTTGATCATCTTCTTCATCTTTAGAAGATATTTCTATTCACATCCCCTTGCGGGGATGAACGATTTTTCGCGTGTAACGCAGCGAAAAAATCCGCGTTATTTCAATTCACGTCTCCGCAAGGAGACGAACTTTTCTTAAGTATGCAAGCACTTCATTAGGGTCTTTATTTCAACTCACGTCTCCGTAAGGAGACGAACTGAGGTTGGCTGCTGCTCAAACTTGGCGATCACCCATTTCAACTCACGTCTCCGTAAGGAGACGAACGCAAAAGGCTGTTGCTAGTGGTACACAGGTGTTTCATTTCAACTCACGTCTCCGCGAGGAGACGAACCCAGCATATGATCCATTGATGTAACTCTCTCGATATTTCAACTCACGTCTCCGTAAGGAGACGAACATAAGAGCTTGGTGGCAGTTTTGATTAATCAGTTAAATTTCAACTCACGTCTCCGTAAGGAGACGAACGATGACCACGCGACCGGTGCACCTGATATATATGCATTTCAACTCACGTCTCCGCAAGGAAACGAACGCCCAAGAAAACCACTGAGTCTTGCTCCTGTCTATTTCAATTCACGTCTCCTTACGGAGACGAACGAGCATAGGAGGCGATATAAGCTCATGATTACTATTTCAATTCACGTCTCCGTAAGGAGACGAACGTTGTTATACAGCTCTGCAATGTTGCTGTTTTTATTTCAACTCACGTCTCCGCAAGGAGACGAACCAATCAGCTATTGAACATATATGTTCAATACTGTTATTTCAACTCACGTTTCCTTGCGGAAACGAACGGATTCTTATTGTCTGGAGTACTGTGCCAGAGAATTTCAACTCACGTTTCCGCAAGGAGACGAACACATATACATCAATGAAACGCCCTGACCACTTCATTTCAACTCACGTCTCCTTCCGGAGACAAACAAAAGCTGGAGCGGATCTTGTATTAAGTAGAGCTATTTCAACTCACGTCTCCGCAAGGAGACGAACGCTGCTGCCGCTGCTGATACCGATTTTTGATTTTGCATTTCAACTCACGTCTCCGCAAGGAGACGAACATGGCAGGAATCTGCCGCCTACCTCCAAACTACGATTATTTCAACTCACGTCTCCGTAAGGAGACGAACAAATTTGACGCGAACTAGCCTAAGGGCGTGTAGAATTTCAACTCACGTCTCCGTAAGGAGACGAACCTGCAAAGGGACTTGGTATTGTGCTCGAAGAATTATTTCAACTCACGTCTCCGTAAGGAGACGAACGTGCCAGACCCCGGCAAAAAATGGCACCGATAAAATTTCAACTCACGTCTCCGTAAGGAGACGAACTGCGAAAAGAATCAATATGCTTGACTTATATTTTTAATTGAACAGCCGCAACAGCAAAACGGCTATCATTTTCTCATCAAATCACTCAAAATCAAGATATTTTCCTTTCAAAGTATGGTGCGAATCCCCTAGCAAACTGCATATCGCTTGGCATTCGCACCAAAGATCATGTCAATCATCAAAAGCACTTGATTCGTTCAATCTTGATGCCTTCCGGCTCTGTGACAGTCACCTCGTAATCATCATATGATTTAGGATTATCTGTTTTTTGTTTAACCTGCACGGCGTTGTATAGTGCGCGTGGGCTGTACTGTACGCCAGGCTCTTCCATCCAGTCTACCTCTGCCACTGCAAGGCTGCCAGCCGGACGAGCTGCAGAAGCGTCAATGATCATCATATTAACAAGTGCCTGCTTAAATAACTCGTAATCTTCTTCCGTAACACCATTCTTCTCGGCTAGTTTTCCAGAAATCCAGCCGTTGACTACATACACTGCATGATCAATCTGGTATCTCTTGCCCATACGATCTGAAGCCATACCTTTAGTTTCAGCTGCATTCACTGATCTTGTAATCTGCAGCTCAGTAATGTTAATTGGCAATACAGACGTGCTATCAGCGATGGATACACAACCGCGAATTCCCAGTGAAGTCGCATCTCCCTTGACAGCAAATACCTGACCGAATAGTCTAATGTCCATCCATGTATCGCAGGCAATCTTTCGGGCTTCCTGGCGAGACTTTTTGTAGGCGTTGATGAAATCAGTATTGCTTTTCATGCGGCCTTCAAGGGATGTGCAATTATCGTCTGCAAATTCTTCGGTCTGAACAAAGATTGTTGCGCCCAGCTGCTGTAAGGCATTTCTGATCTTTCGCTTAATGCATTCCTCTGACATAACACCCAAACCGTCAATATTAACTCTTGGTTGACTTGTCATTGGATCTCCATTTGGTGTACAATTTTTAGCATCAAGAATGACTTTAAAAGCTACGTTTTTCATGATAAAATCCTCCTAAAATAAATTTAATCTTTCAAAGTTTCGGCAAAATGGTCTGAATATCCCAATATCATATCATGGTGATTGATCTTGACTACGGAATCCAACGTATCAAGTATCTTTGCTTGATCGAAAATACCCGAAACATCAATTGTCTTACTACAGATGTTCAAGATTGGTAGCATTTGGTACGCCCATGTAGTTTTGGGTTGTAACACAAATGGATGCCATATTCTCGAAAAACTGTCGGCAAATTTTGGTGTATTGTACAGTAACAGCTCGTAATCTCGCAGCAATCGTCCTGCCTGATACGATATTGACTGTGTGTCACTATCCTCTGCGTGTGTAAGTGCTCGATACACCTCTACACTTGCAAGCCAATTCCAACTCGGAATTTTAAGTGGCTGCATGATGCGAGTCTCCAGATTTCGTAACAAAGATTCTTTTTGTAGAGTACCTTGAAGAATACCCGGGATAAGTTCCCTCACGCGAAGTCGTTTAATGGAGTCGGGCGCCTCCCATTTCTTTCCAGCACAACCATATGCAGTATTAACGACTTCTAACAACGATGGTGAACCATCTATCCACTTTTTGTCACGCCAGATTTTTCCTCGATTACTTTGATACCAATATCGAAGATTATCTACTGCTGTACTGCCAGGCAAAAAGCCCTCTCCGCAAACAGAAATTCTTCCTTTTGTTCCTCCGTCTACAGTGTCTAATAATAGCCAATGCACGTCGGTAATAGGGTCAATTGTTCCTTCTGGATCATCCCACTTGAAAAGTAACTGGTTTAGTTTTTTTCCATAATCTTGCTCCGGATGGTTTGTCCATACAAGGCACGTCAAACTGCCAACATGTACGCTTTGTCGTCGTATAAGCCATCGTAGCGTTGATAATGCTTTCTGTGAAGAGTGATAACCCAGGCTGACACACTCCTCTGCCGTTACAAAAGCTCCATCGCGGAAAGCGCACCCTCTGGAGTCATTGGACGATATGAGTTTTGCCATGTCTGCATCGGATCGGATTTTTCCAATTGTTCTGACTGTCGTATTTGTTATTTCGCCAGTCAAATAGTCAATGCCTTGCTGTGTTACTTTGGCAGAGGCAATACTATCAAAGTACTCTTGTAGTTTAGGATCTTCCCAAGTTTTGACATCATCTACCAAAAAACGTATGATTGCGTCCTTAAAGGCTACTTTACTGTTTAACACGTACCCATTCTCATCACATAGAAAAGCAATATCATTGGAAAGAGTCTTCGTGAGCAGGTAATTTTTTATTGCACAAACTGCTTCGGGCGGATTATTCAATTCGTTAAGTTGCTGTATGTATGCATCATTTTTTGGAGTAGATGATTCACCGCACAAATATTCCAACTTTTCGGTGAGAAAGTGTGGTACTGGAGCAGAGGTTCGTGAGGCGGATTCTATCGTGACCGGGATGGCGGTTGCCATATCGTCGTCAGTATTTGTATATGCCCCGGCAAACTTGCCGTTTTTTGTTAAGGTAACCGTAATTTGTGATGCAGCTCCAATATGTGATGCAGGAAGCGGTTTGTTTTTTGCATCATCAGCATTATCAACTGCAATTGGGTATAATTGCAGCAACGATTGCAGCGAATTAACCGTTTCTGGTACATCCAGATCTGCAAGTTCGGCATCGCTTTTTGATGGCAGAGCTTTTGATTGATCTGGATGCTTTATATCGTAGTAAGCGCATTGTTCCTGCAATGGAAAATGGATAATACCACGTTTCATGTAGCAGTCAAACAACGCAATTCCTTGTGCTCGGCCACTTTGATCATAACTAACCGCATTGTACATCACACCAATATGTAAGGATTCCACATTGTCGTAAAATCCATTCTCAGTGTCGTACTGAGTCGGACTGACAAATGCCATGCATTCAGAAGCTCCAAGATAAGGCATATACCTTCCTCCTGCATTAAGACTACGCTGAAAAATGGCAAGATGCTTTGCGCCGAAATCATCTATTAGGTCTGGCCGTTCTGGATTTGGAATAATGTATCCTCTTACTTTATACCGTACATTTTTGAGATATTTGTAGGTTGAGAGATCTTTTTTGTCATCGTAAAAATGAGGAACTAACTTATTCATAGCTTCATACTGAATTTCGTTCATTACCCTGCATTCAGTAATTTGATATTCGATTGTTGGCTTCCAGTAAATGTTTTTGCAAATTCCAATTAAAGCAGATTGCGTCGGTACTGGATAGCTGTTTTTTTCTTTGCCGATACGGAAAGCCGGATCAGTAAACAAAGCCTTGCTTCCTTCAATTTCGAAGTAAATTGAATATTTCTGTAATTCCTGTTGCACACACTCACCTCTTCTCTACAATTACAATATTTTTTCGTAACGATGCATAAATGCCCGTACCATCAACATAATTCTGATACAAGTCAACCGGCACATCATGGATAATAAATTCACTGCCTTGCGGTATAATGCTGTACCAATGTTTTTTACTTCCACCAGCAGTTGGCTCGCCTATCGTATAGATAACCTCATCGTCATGATGCATTTTTGTGTTTTTGTCTTTTGCAGCTGCAATTACCTTGCCAAAAAACGTAATGGCTGTTTTTTCCTGCTTGATTTCGGAAACAACAGAACACTTAACCGTTTCAATGGTAGATCCGCTTATATTACCAAAAACCCTACGGATGGCCACATTTAATTGCTCCTGTGCAAAATCATTAACAGTCCACACTTTTTCATCAGGATTCCACTTTCCATGTAACTTTTTTAGCTCTTCAATAAACAGTGGATTCCATGGTGCTTTGATGGATAGTAGATTCCCTTCTTTTTCAATATTAATTTGTTGCATTTGATTTTCTTTTTCCTTTTTTTTGTTGTTATGTTATGTCATATAGTATACCAGAATCCGTTCTCTAGCGCAAGGCAGGTAGTTCTCTTTTTGCTGAGATCTTTGTCAGATTCGTATTCTAAGAGGGAAACTCCTGACAACATCAGGAGTGGTTGACGAGTGCCATGAGAGTCAGGTAGATATCCGTACAACGAGCATTGTAACGGTCAATCAGTTCTGTTTGCCCAGAATAGCGACTGTAATAGTCCACTTCTGTTCCTGATATCTGGCCCGCATATTGGTATAACGATGCTGCTGCAGATTGGTATAGATGCGTTCCATAAGTGGCATAGCCAGTATTCTGCTGGTCAGAATCAAACCATCTGGAAGCTTCTACCTTTGCTGTTGGGATCTGAAGCATAGATAATGGCGTAGCTGAAGCCTCTGCCAGTGCTTCTTCAGATGCAACATCGTCTAGCATTAAAAAGCCTGCACCTACACGCGCAGAGGCTGCTAGTAGGTCAGAGCATAGCTGATCGGCACCAGATGCATTGTATAAGCAGTTTCGATCACCTATTAAACAGTCAAATTCAATCAACCCTGCCAAGCTATCACGATACTCTTGAGAGGTTGCTTCAAAAAATTGATACTCTCCTGCTCTTGACTTTGCAGAATCATCAAAAAAGCCAATATCAATGCTGTAATATGACTGAGTATCATCAGCAGCTAATTGAGCTGCAAGAGCCATGAGTAGTGCAACGGCAGAGGTTCCGGTGTCAGCTGGCGTGTCGTCCAGTGTGTAAGCTGCGGCCGTGTCATAATAGCAGGCAAGGAAAAGCGTTTCATCAGAGAATCCGTCAAAATGGACAATATAGTTGTCAGCAGTAAGTGGACTGATAAACGGTTGCTCCACAATGGCTGCCTCTGTTGTAATTTCTTCTGTTGCATCTTCGGCAGAGGACGTTTCCTGATCCGGCACATAGATGTATGGTATACCATTTAAAAAGATACTTCCGGTTGGTGCTTCTGGAATATTCGTCTCTTCTTCCAATTCGCCCGTATCAGAGTTATTTTCGCCGGAAGAGGTATCCATGTAATCGCCCTGTACCTGCTTGGAATTTGCAATAAAAACAGTGCAGCCTTGATCAGTTAAGGTTTCATAGATCCATTCGCCTGCTCCGCGTTGTCCCTGTGACCCACTGGAGCGATCAGGAAACTGCGTACAGAGTGTTTCTTGATAATTTGCAGCAGCGGCGGCGACATCAAGAGAGGCATCTGCCATTGCAGGTGTAGAAGATGCTGCCAAACTGTAAATCAATGTTGAAAGACCCGAAAAGCCATAAAGATAACGTCGATAGTTCTTCATACTTTTTTCTCCTTTGTCTGTTGATCGTCGGTACGATTGATAAGGTCTGCAATGCTATAGCCATGTCTGGTGCCAGGCAGTTTGATTGCGGCACTTATTGTAGTGGATTTCATGGTAGAAACGTAGCGTTCGCTGATGCCGATGTATTGTGCTGTTGTTGAAACGCCTGCACCATCAGTTGCCATCATTCGTTGCATGGCAGCACCACGAATCGATCTCAAAGGATAGGATTCTAGTAGGACTCCAGATTCAATGAGAGGTACTTGGGAATTGTGACAATATCGCTGCATCGAGGACGCACTAATATGATTTCCGTCTGCGATGTTATGAAATAACCAATCATCGCCCATGTATCCGCCATGCAGAAAGAATTCTTCTACCTGCTCCATCAAATCAGCTCGAATGATTAAAAGTCGCTCGGAAGAGCCGGAAACATGTAACATACAGTTTCCATCTTCATCGCAAGTGAAATCAGTGGATTTTAAGTCTATGATTTCGCTAATGGTTAAAGCACATTCGTATGCCAAAAGCATTGCAAGATAAGCTTGCTGATCGGTTTCTCTGGCTGCTTGAAGAATCATTGCCATCTGAGAGGCAGTTGGATATCTGCTTACTTTAGGGGTTGGTGCATTTGCCGGATTTAAAAAGCTTTCTTTGATGTTTAAGAACCTTTCATCTTCCGAACTGTAAAAGTCCAAAAAGCCCGCAATGGCATAATAACAGATTCGAGAAGTGGAAACCGATATCTCGCGGTTTACGATCTGCATTGGTAACACTTTGTTGACATAGTGTATCCACAACTCAGGAGTAATCTCATGAATTGGCAGTTTATAATATTCGCAAACGTCCAGAATGCAAGAAATGTAAACCTGTCTGGTTTTCGAGCTGTTAAGCAGTTGCCCCCATCGTTGCAATGCGGATCGTTCTTGACTGTCCAGTGTAAATCCGTTCTGCTTTGCAGAAATGTTTTGTAGTTTTCCTCTCTGAATTTTTGCAACCTGTTCTCGGATATTTTTAAAATCTGGATTCTGCATACCGTAGAAATCCAAAAAATTAAGGATTGCGTAGCGATAACTGTTATAAGAAAATTTTGAAATCTTACAGGTGTTCAGCTGATTTGGCAATATCTTGTTGATATAGTTAATCCACAAATCAGGAGTCATATCATGGATAGGACGTACATAGTAGTCGCATACCGTTAAAATGCAGGAAGCATACTTCTTCCAAGTTAGCGGTGTAAGGGTAGCCTTCCAGTGCTGCAAGGTCGACAAGTCCTCTTCGCTTAGTATATAGCCATTTTGCTCTGCCTGAATCTTTTTCAGATTTCGGATTCGCGGCTTCTTTGGGTTTGATGATTGAGAAGGCATCGCTCTCCCCCTTTCTGAAAATTGATAGTACCGCAAAGGCGGCAGAGGCATGTCAGAAGATACTTATATTTTGGGCATAGCCAATTACGAATTCGAGTCGTTGCACTCCTTATCAAGCCACCACATGTGTACTCGGCTTGTATAGGATAGTGAGGTTGGAGCCTGATATAAATAGTCTCCCCGTTCTGTCTTGTAAGTCTCGTAAATTTGTAAAAACATCAAATATTCAAGTAATGAACTGAAGCCTGCATCTTTAGCTTCTCTCTCAATTTCCTTTCGTGCATTGGATAAGTTCTTAATATATTTGCTGTACAATTCTTCGTTAGTTATGAGCCATTTCGTCAAGCAGAGTTATTGTATTGTCTGAGAAAACTGTTTCCTTGGATATACGATTCTGCCTGGCATCCTCCTTTCAAAAAATGATTGAAACAATCGGATGGTGTTGTAGCAAAATATCGTCCCAAAAGTCTTTGAATACCAACATCTGCATCCACATTCAAAAGGTATTGATTCTTTCGTTCTGACAAAGCCTCCAAACAGATTATAACATCCTGCAATCGCCCTTTACAAGTGTTTTTCATACCGTATGCCGAATACGATACTGTTTTTTGCCCTATTTTGTTCTTCTGGATGCGTTGCCTTTCGAAAAAGTGCAAGGATTCGCTCTGGTTCTGTGGTGCATCTCGACCATTCTGAGTACAGTTGCAGAAAATAAGTACATTCGTATCAAAAAGCTTTCCAGCCTCACACTGTTTGCTTTCAGTAGAGGTGTTAACTAAAAAACTTGCCAGACTGTTCTCTCCAGCTGCTTTTTCCGTAAGCCTCTGCCTCTGCTTTGCCTGTTTCATCTCGTGCAGTCTTTGCGGTAACGCATCCTCTGCCGCTTCAGACCAGTGTAGTGCATTATCCACCACTGTATTTTGTAAATAATGAGAAATCATTACAACCTGCGGAAGAATTGAAGCAAGACGCTCGGCATCTGGTGACTCAATACCCTGCGGTTTAGTATACTGTTTTGGATAAAACTCTGGACGAAATGCCATCCAGTCAGATTCTTTTTGCACAGTAAAGGTTCGGAAACGTGGGATGCATCGTGTCGTTCTTGATCTGGTCACAGTGGCAGTGGTATTACCTGTCGAATCTGTTTTTGTTTTGTCAAAATTAGAGTTAGATTCGTTGACATTGAAGTTATAGTCAAGTATACTGGTGTCAGACGTCAAAATATTATCTTCGTCTGCAGAACGTGAAGGGGAACTTTCCACAGTATCGTTGTTTTCCAGTCGTGACTCAAGGAATCGTCTGGCAGAGGCACTAATTACAATGTCTTCCGGTCTGGTGATGTCGGCATCTTTGCCATCAAGAGAATGATTGCAAAAGGCATTTAAAGAATCAAATAAGGATCTGATAGGGAACTCATCATACAATTCTTCCAAAAAAGGAATCGTTCTGATATCTCTCTCACCAAATTCAGAGGCACAGAAAAAATAATTAGCGAAGGTTTTAAACTGAGTATCCGAATCAACGGATACGATATGTTCAATATCTTTCTTTGAAAAAGATACAACAACCAGCTCAAAACTACGGTTGTTATAGTGTCGTAAGCGAAGACCCCACTCACCGACAGTGCAGACAGCACAAGGAGTTTTGTCCATAACCCCAACAAGAATCGGAACCTGTAAGGAACCAATTGTGCTTGCAACATAAGCAATACTATTGGAAAGATTGAAGTAGTTGGTATCGTAACTGGCGTAATGGCCACGTATCATAAAAACTCCTTTCTGCCGAAGATAGGCACACTTGCAATAGGTTAAGAATAAGATATCATTGTATAACTTCCTCATTCCAATCTCTAGCCCTAATTCCCCTCTGCCGCATTTCTTCCCCGGATCACCTCTATTCCACTATTTTCTTTTGCCTTCCGGTAGCTTTTTTCTTCTGGGAATCCAGTTTCTTTCGGCTGCGATACTGCCTTGTTCGCTCGGACGGAGTCCGCTTTTCTGCCCCCGGCCGGGGGCAGATCCACATCCTTTAATCTATCTTTCAATCCGTGCTTGGCGCGCGGCCGCGCGCTTTTCTTTCCGGTTCAAAATATCTTCCGGTAGAAAAAACGTGATCAAGGCATGCGGCCGGAAGGTTATGCGGGATCGAAAGAAATGGTCGGTAGCAGGAAAAGCTGCGGAGAAGATTTCTTCCGAGGGAAAATAATGTGGAGGGAGCAGAGGGGGTTTAGTGCTTATTGAAGTTATACTATATTCTTTTGTTATTCTGAGTATACTGGATAGGATAGCTTTTGTCAATTTGTTTTGTTATGATTTCATTATTTTTTTATATTTACTTCTCTACTGTTCTTGAAAAAGGCGGAAAAAACTCATTGATAATATATCGTCCACGAAAAAGCTTCTTACAGAATCCTCTGCCCTCTTCTGCTTTCCTTTTGGTACATTTCTTTGGGGCTGGCTCTGGCAGAGGGACACGTCTAAAAACCACTTTTGAGGGAATGACTTCTGGAAGCCCTTAAAACATGCGGTTTTCAGGTGGGTTTAAAAACCACTTTTTCGGGAATATCTTTTAAAAATTCAAAAACAGTTCAAACTTCTTTTGCGATAAGAAGTCTTGACAAAATCAAGAAAAGCTCGTAATATATGAACAGAAAGAATTTTCTTTCTAGGTGTTCCGCCACCTCAAAGGGCGAATTATGCAGATGAGTAAGGTTTTTCCTTACTCATTTTTTGTGGTTCTGATTACAATCTTTTGCATCAAAAAAGAAGCTCACGGTTTCCCGCAAGCTTCTCTCTCAACAGTAGTTGTTGTCTAATTTCTTCTGATGATTTCACTAGATTCTTTTTAATTTTCAAGACACTTAAAAAAATGTTGCCCATCGACACCCAACTGGTTCCAGCAAATGTCAAGGTTGACTCCGTACTCGTAGCTAGCGTCTTCTCTGGCAGAGGCGACCTTACGATAGACACCTTGATCAAGACCAATTTCCAACTGTTCGACCGTTAATTCCAATTGGAATCTCGGTTGAACAGGACTGGAATATTGCCAAAAACCCGTTTTCAGAGTTTCAAAAAGCATTTCCTTCGTTGGGCTTTCCTTGCTTAGATCACGGCTGATGCTTGCGATCCGAGTAGACTCCTGACCTGCATCGTCTTTGCTCGTTGCTGTTGTTACAGCCAAAAGTCCTGTACCGATCTCGTAAAAATCAATCGCATAACTAGGTCTTGTGCCAATACAAATGTCCAGCTTGGCAGCTGCTTCTCTCACAACAGCATCTTTTGCGTCTTCTGACTTGGCAGAGGTATATCTTTCCTCAATGTCCGTCTTTTCGCAGAGGCGGTAACAATCCGCCGGACTCCAGAAGCTACGGACCCTGAATGCTATTGTAGATACTTCATCCAAATCCTCAAAGAGTTCAAGCCCTGCGTGTCCCATGTTTGACCAATGAAATGTATTAGATTCTTCTGAGATTTCAGCAATCAAACGATTACTACTCTCTGTGCTTTTGTCCAGATTTTCAGCTACTTGATCAATTGTGGACCAATTGCTCCAGTCGCCCGGTGTAAACTGCCGTGCATCTGGCCAACCTGTTTTTGCTGCCTCTAAGACCTTTTCACCAGTAAGACCACTGGGTTCAATATCCGTAGCAAGGGTAATAATATTGACGGCTTTTTCGTCCTCGAAAGCAACCGCACGAATAAAACCCTCACAGTCCTCATAAATTTTTGTCAATCTCTTCATATTTTTTCCTTCTTTCGTATATCTGCCTACAATATGGCAACAAGCTGATGCAACCCCTGCTCGCTCTTTCGTAAAATTACATATTTGACATTCTCCGAACAAGTATCTCCGACCTCATTCGCTGGATTTCTTCTTCTGTTAATTGCACAAAATCCGCTTTCCGAGGCTTATCTTGCTTAGAATGTCTCCGACGCAGCACTTCCGACACATACGGCATAGCAACTGTTACGGTATCGGACATTGCATTGTATCCGAACACAGACAGTACGTTATACCACGATCCGTCAGCAAATTCTCCAGTGTACGAGGAAAAACTGCGAAGCACTGAAACAACCTTCTCTGCTCTCTCAGCCCTCTGCGCCTTTGTCAGCTTATTTGCCACAGTAACAGTAATCGGCATTGTAAGCACACCCTCAAATACCGAATCTAACAGCACATCCTCAGCAAGATCAGCAACATAAAACGTAACTGGTTCAAACGGATGGATAAGCCAATCTGCTTCCTGCAAAAAGGCTTTCGCAAGACACATTACCTGATGCAGTTTAGTTTCATCCTGGATATACACTCTACCCGTCGTTGTACTGTTTTCCTCTGCCTCTCTTTGCTGTTCGAATATCTTGCCAGAAACAAATGCCCGCTCAATAGCAGTTTCCAATTTTTCCATTTTGCTCTTGGCAGAGGCTTTAACCCTCTGCCGCCTCCTTTCCATATATCATACGTTGGGATTTTTCTCAATCTTCTTTTCCAGTCGATCCCTGACATCACTCACAAACCATCCAATGATGTCCCAACCACCCAAACGATCCTCTAGTGCCTCAACAATGCCAGTCCTACAAACAATAGCAACATTCTCATCTGTGGTTGTGAAGCCCTTTTCGCTCAAAACCTCTTTGATGTCGTCAACGTCCCACAAGACAGACGCGATGTATGGCTTTTGATTGATCAAATTGTAAACATTACTTTCTGAGTCGTTTTGCATCATTTCAGCCAGCTTGTGTGCCATTTTAATAGCACTTTCGTTCCCACTGTTAGCAAGCACCTCAACAATATCTTCCAATTCGTTTTTTGTAAATTCCATTGATCCCCCTTTGCATGCCTACTTACGAAAACTTCCAACAAGCATATGCATTTCCACCAATCTCCCAAAACTCCACACTGTCTGCAAAGTAGGCCCAGTCGCAATCTATTCCCTCATACGCTTTCTGTGTTTCCTCAAGCTCCCTTTGTACATCAACCGAAGCAGCTTCTTTTGTTGAATAGGTTTTTCTGTAATCTGATTCCCCAGTATTGTCGGTATAGCTGACCATAACCATAATTAATACACCATCCCTTTCTTTAAACGCATCCCGCCGAATTAATCCATTCTTTCACCAGATTCATAGAAACTTCTGCTGTTTCAGCGATTTTCTCAATGCTGTCACCATTTTTGTACATTTTAAGAGCCATTTTTTTGATACCTTCTGCGACACCTTCTGTTTTACTCTCGTCAATCATATCCTTAATTGCCTTGCACATTACCTCACACATCATGCTCTCCTTTTCCCATTGGAACTGCTTCCCTGCCATATAAGGACCTCTGTATCTTAGCCAACCGAATTAAGCCATTCTTTGACCTGATCCAGAGAAACTTCTGCCGTTTCAGCAATTGTCTCGATGCTGTTACCATTTTTGTACATTTTAAGTGACATCTTCTTTGCTTTATTTAACTCGCCAGTAGCGATGCCTTCTGCGATGCCTTCAGTCTTGCTCTCGTCAATCATATCTTTAACTGCCTTACACATGTCGATTTCCCCCTTTCCATCTGGAACATGAATTGGTGTGTTTGTGATGTCGCGGATCACTTTTGTTGTATTATCACCCATCGAAATCTCCCTTACTTCTGAACAAAATCTTCCCATCCTTCCTCGACAATCGCCACAACAGAACAGCCCTCGAATTTAATTCCACTGTCCGTGAGTGGCGTTAAATTCATATGTACATCAGTCCTACTCATCAATTTCATTTCCTTTCTCATCATACACTGCCATATTATTGATAGATATATCAATTTCAGCAGCTACACAGTGCTTCAAGAAATCATCAACAACCTTATCATATGTTGTTGCGTCCGATTTAAAAGAAATATAACAATCGGTTATGCGCAATTCGTTCATAATTTTTCAGGTGATGGAAGCCTCACTTGGATGAAGCAACTCTCCTTTCCTCCTTTCGTATGTTTCTTCTAAGAGTATTGCTTATTGTGAACTACTCCCCACCTTCGCGCTGCACGCGCTTAGAGGAGGGAGCTTCGATCCGAAGATCTCTTGTTTCTCGCTTACGAGGAGTCAAATTTACAGGACGATTTCTGACCGTTTAAACCTTACAAACAATTCTGTGCAGCGAGCTAACCCCGGCGTCCCAACTGGTTTTGTGCAAAGTGATTCTATATAGTCAATATATATTTTGCCTCTTTTACTATATTCTGAGCTGCCTGCTGATCACGATCCATCATGTGACCACATTTCGGGCAAAGATAGATTCGATCCGACAGTTTCAGCTCCTTATGGATATGACCGCAGTGGATGCAGGTCTTGCTGGAAGGAAACCAGCGGTCAACCTTTACAAGCTGCTTCCCTTTCCGCTTTGCTTTATATGACAGCATATCCGTAAACATTCCCCAGCCATTATTATGCGCTATCTCCAACTGGTGTTATGTTGTTAGAGGCAGCGCACTTCCTTTCTCTCGTTTTTCCTAGTAATTGCCTTTTTTCGGCACCTTTCTACCTCTGCAAGTCGCTACCAGACTTTTGTTTCTCTGGCAGAGAACTTCTTATATCAGCCTAGAATACTGACTCGCCCTCTTCGTCTGGCTCATTGCTCAAGTCAATCGTTTCATCTTCTGTATCATTTTCTTGTTCTTGATTGGCCTCTTCTTCGAAGTGATCTGACCATATCACACGCTCCCACTCTCGCGCATATTTGCAGATAAACGGCACAACCGTGAATTCGTTCTCCCGAACAAAGAATACATCTGTCATTCGAAAGATAATAAACATCTGCGCTTTCTTTGTATCTGCTGATACCTGCTTATCAATATCGTCTTCGTCTGGTACATAACGTATTGTATAAACGTGCAATGCTCTTGCTAGAGACTGATTCAAGGCAAGTTCTCCGACAACATATTGCAGCACTGGCTCCTTTATATTAGAATTCAGTTCAGAAACTGGCTCCTCAACGATTCGAAAATGCACATAGTCAAATGCATCCAAACCGTTGATTTTCTTTGTTTCCTTATCCTTCTTATGTGAAACAGTGTCAATTCCGTTTGTGTGCAAAAATTTGAGCATTGCCCTTTCGTCTTCCTTACACTTTGAATTCTTACACAAACTTCTCAAATCACCCTTGTTGCAGTCGAACTTGTTTTGCGTAGATAGAAACGTGTCTAGCTTTTTTAAGACAGCATTGTAATAATCGTCACAATGCGTCTGCTTATAAAATTTCTTCAAGTAGTTCTGAAAGTCGCTTACACTACATACCGCACCTTCTTCTTTAACTAACTGATCATCCAATCCTTCCTTGGGCAAAAAGACTTCTTCCGTTCGACTGACCACGTACTTGTTGCCGTTAATACCGACAACACATTGCATCATGCGTCCACGTTTTTCCTCTTCTTCTCGAAGATTCTTAAAACCTTCTTTTTTTAAATCCGAAGTCTCATCGTCAAAAGAAAAGTATCGATCAATTGTACCATCTGACAATACGGTAATTTGTGGACACCAAAAGTTAGGCTTTACTTTTTCTGTCGTATTTGTACCAATTTCTTGTGTCATTTCAGAATCCAAAGCATTTTGTGTCGCTTTGGAAGTTTTTTTCTTATTGTTTTGTTTTTTTCTCGTGATCCATTGTACTGTCATTTCACTGTCCTCAGAGTCGCCAATAAACTCCGTCATATCCACCAAACTGATTGTTTCATTCAGCAGATCCGTTTTGATGATCGCCTCTGCCAACAGTTTTAAAAATACATTCTGATCAACATTTCTGCTGCTTTCTTCCTCGTCAGCTGCACTTTTCTTTTTCTTCTTTTTTCCCTTTGCTTTCTGCTTCTTTTCATCCTCTAAATACGGAATTACCATATGTTGTACTGAAAAATCGGCTCCCGTATAGGCATCCTTGACATTTTTATTTATGCGCTTCATCTCCGCATATGCTTTCTTACTGTGGATTAGTATGATTGCAAATTCGGTTCCTTCTTTAATTTCTTCCGGCTTTTGAATGCAATGCTCAATATCAAATCCATACTGCGTTAAATAGCCAGCCAGCTCATCGGCGGTATCAATTCCCAATTCGCCAACTAAATTGCATATGTAAAATTTGCGAATACCCAAGTTTTTAGTCAAACCTACATAACGCTTGATTCGCTCCTTTGCATTCATATTTTTAAGTTTGAGTTCTTCTTTTAGCTGATAGTACGGTGTTGTCTCAAACTCCAGTGTAATGTAATTTGACAGGTGTTCTTTTAACTCCTTCATAAAGGATCTGTACAAAATACCACACTTTGTTTTGGCAGATTTATCAAGTGACTCCCAGCTGCAGAATGAAATGGTGCTCTTTTTTCCCTCAAAGTTTCCTTTCAGATATGCGGTTTCTCCAATATCTTTTTTACGAATACGATGGATTTTCCCAGTGCCTGTTTCAACCATATACAAAGGCGCCAGTTTGTGTGTCCTTGGGTTGCGTCTTCTGTTCAATGCCTCCTCTTTTGTGTATTCAATAAATGTCACAACACGTAACTCCAAAATCATATCTTCGTTAATGATTACCTCCAATGCTACTCGACAATGTAAGGACAAAGATTTATCATACACATAAGCAAGCTCTGATGTTGTGTAATACAAATGACCTTCCATGTTACTATAGCTGCTATTTAAGCTACTGTTCGTTCTTCCCATTAGATTATAAATCGCACGAATCAGATGAATATTGTACTTTCCCAAGATATCTTCATTGTCAACTGGCACACCGTTTTTAAAGATATCGATGTGCATGAGTTTCATATCTGAGTCTGGATCTGCTTCATACAATTTCTTAATCAGACTTCCACTGTTTTTTCCCTTTGGAAACAAGAGTGCGGCTCGCTGTCCATACAAATGGGAAATGGATACTGGATTTGCCGTCTCTAGGATTCCAAGTGCCTTTATATAGGATGCCTGTCTTTTTGATTTGTATATTGTATCACCTTCATAGTTTAGTACAAACAAATCAAAATCACGGTCAATCGCCTTTAAATTCAGTATCCCATATCCCTCTGCGCTTTTATTATAATCAACCTTAATTCTCGATGTTCGAACCTGATCAATTTTGTAATTGTCCATCGCATTCTTCTGCGGCTGTTTCTTTCGGCAATTCATCATAATCCTCCTGTAAAATTTGATCTAAATGTGATTTAATCACATGCCCATTCTGATCAATCAAACCATTGATGTATACAATCTGAGCAGACTGTGACGTTTGTGCATCATAAATCAGCGCAGGCCGTTCCTGTTGTTCTTTTCTGCGTTTCTCCAGATCCCACTTACTGATAGCCTCTCCTACTTCTTGACTGACCTTTTTGTCAATGAGATTGATAATGTAAACCTTCTTTGCATCAATCTTTTTTACCTTTTCCTGTGTATGTAAAATCAATTCGCTTACTATGCGTGATGGTAATTCACCATCATGGTAATTTTTAAAGTCAATATAAATACCATCTTTCAATTCCATATCGAATCGCTCATATCTTACACCATCAGTAATTTCTCTAAGATGCATATGCTTTTCCTTATGAAGAATAACCTGGCAGGCAACTTCTCCTTGTCTGCCTCGTGCAAGATTGGCCGCCTCTGGATTTAATACATAACGGCCCGGTTGACAAGAAGTAAACATATTGCGCCGTTCAAATTCCTCTTTTATGCCAGGATAATCGAACAATGTAGGAAATTCAAAGATTGCCTCCGAAACCTTCAATATTGGTCCAAACTGCGAGTTCCACTTATCTGAACTATTCCTATTGAGATTGTCCATATAGGATCTCACTACTTCTATATCGTCACTAATAACGCAAGTCTCAAAATCTCCCTGCTTTGAATAGTAATAGCTGTTCACAGGTTGTTTGAATACGGAATACATACTATCGGTTGCATACTTCGGATCATTTGAAGAAAATGTTGTAACCACATCCTCCTTTACCTGTTCATACTCGTCCATCTGTTCCTGTCTCATATTTATGTTGCCATATTCACGATGAACTAGACTCTTTATACGGCTATGGTAAATGCCACTGTTTGTCATATTTTTGTTAATATACTTATATATCTGAGGATCTTCCCTAATGGCAATTCCTTTGTCATAAAACATTCGATAAAGTGCCTCTGTTTCCGGCGGCATAAATACTTTCTTTTGTACGAAGCCTTTCGTCGGCTTTCCTTCTGCTGGCAAACCATCTGCAGTATACTCTTCAAGCATATTGATATTAATAACCTTTCCTACATCTGCATTTGCAAATATATAAATGTCCTTATTTTTACAACCACCACGCATAATTCGTCCCAGTGCCTGATGAACATCCTTCTCTGCTGCCTTTCGATATCCATCCATTCGGAAGAAATCTTCCTTTTTGTATGCTGGATTTCCACCCGCATATAGTTCAATAACGCTATCAATTGCTTTTCTGGCAACAAATGGCGGAATGTCACCACCATGTAACATATACATAATATCATTGATATGCGCAATTACATCATTTACAGTGTTGGTATTTGAACTGACAGGTACCGCATTGTTTGTAATAGGTCCCAAATACAAAGCAGGAATATCCATTTTTTTCCTACGGGCATCATCTTCATTTCGAAATGGTAATACTACCACCTGATCATCGGATACCGTAATCGGTTTTTGAGACTCTAAGTTAATACCCACACCTGCAGTACTATATGCCGTAACGATATATTGGCGTTGTCCATTCTCACGTTGAGAAATGATCTCCTGTAAGAGATTTCCTTTTCCTTTCATTGGATTTGTTGCAAATGTTTTTGCACGAAGGAAAATAATCGCAATGGACTCCTTTTTCCCTGTACTCTTACACTTTGCCTCAACAATCTCATCAAATATGAATTGCAATACGCTTTGTGTCCAGTCATTATTTGTGTAAATGTTTCCCTCAGTCGGCAATTTCTTTTCAAAATGAAGCATTGCTGACAGATCCCCCGCAACAAACCAATCTACCAATTTGGCAAATATGACCAGTCTTGAACGCTGCTCTTTGTCTACAGCATTGATTTTTTCTGTTATTTTTTCTGCACACTGCGGATAGTTTTTTAACTGTTCCTTCAGAATATACAAAGTTTCCTTATCCTTGTCAGGTTCTGGCTCCTTGGAAGAATAACGAATCGGAATACACTCTGTATGAATGTTAATCTGCGGATTTGGTGACAAGTACGGTTGCCATTTTCTCAGCAGTTCATCATTAAAATGCTTAATCCAAACAGGCATCTCGTTAAGAGATTGCACATGCTCACTTCCTAATAGACCAGTCAACTCACTTCGATTATAGTTTGTAATTGTACTGTCTATATCCATTGTACCTGACAGGCAAAAGACTTTTCCTCGTAATGCCTCAATACCGAGGATTCTTTCAGCTGTAATTGGCACACTGAAATTGCTGAAGCGTAAATCTTCCCTAGTGTCTTCATTTGCGACAACAACAGTTACTTGCCATCCGTAAGCAGCAAAATTAGACAATTTCCTCTCTTGCCCATTTTCTTCTTTGTCCATTATCGGAACTGGCGGAATCTGATTCATCAAATAATCACTACGAGTATTATTTGTATCATCCATTCCTACAGCAATAAGCACGTTATGCCATGCGGAACGCTCTGACATTTTTAAATGTCCATAATATCCGTCTTCAATCTCTTTTTTCGTGTCCTCTTCGTCCAACCACCGATACCCTTCTACCAATATTCTGACTGCCTTGGCAAAATTAATTGCCATTCGTCGCATATCCGCTGTCATACGAACAAGGTTAATCTCTGCCTCCTTACCATATCTGCTTCTTAGTTCCTCCTTTGCCTCTGTTATCGGCTTATCTTTTGCAAACAATTTGTACACATCAACTTGATTGGTCTTTTCATTAAAAAAAGCAACAAGTTCGCCATGTTTTCCTGATGCATCTGCATTAGTGGACCAACCACCTGCATACACATACCAATTTGTTTCTCTTCTACTGAGAGAATGAGTCTTTTCAAGTCGGAAGCATCTTTTTAGATGATATTTGCTAATTAATCTCCCTAGATTTTTATATAAATACTTCATTGTATTCAGTTTGTTATCTGCAAGGGTATCGTCTCCGTCGGAATGAATCTCATCAAAACGATTTTCCCACTTGGCCCATTTTTCTTTTTGATTTTTACTGTTTTCCCCTTCCAGTGCATCTTTTAACTGATCAAAAGCGCTCGTCAAAAGGAGTTTTAAATCATAATTTTCTGCGTACTGATTTTCAATAAACGGCTTAATTTGATACTTTTTACTTGCATCTCCTTCATCTGAAAAAAGAAGTGCTTTCTTCATCCATCTGTCATATGGATAACCTCTGCCCTTGCTCAAATCCTTGTATGGGAAAACCATCTTACTTACCGTTGTAAAAATGACTTTTCTGTGGTACACCAGCAATACCGGCCACAAAATAGCCATCCATTCATAATTAGGACTTGTACATATAAGCTCTACCTTTTCCTCTTGGACTCGGGCAATCTGATCAAGCTTATCAAGATCATCCCATACCTTTTGAGTATCTTCTTGCTTCAATTTTTCTTTTGCTTTCTTTACAGCCATGTCTTCCAGTCCTTTATTTTCGACGGCCTCTGAAAACAAATCCCTATTTGCCTCTGATACTCGCAACTGAATTTTTGACTCGGCAACACTGTCAGCATCAAGCAAACCTGTAGACTTTGCAGCAGCATCGTTTAATGCAGCTCTATATGCGTCTTCAAGCTCTTTTAATTTTTCGGAATTTAGGATGTCAACTGGCATAAGCTTTTTTGATTTCTCAAAGTTTCGCTTCAAATTTTCCAGAAGTCCTCGGATTTCAAGTACATTTTCCTTATATTCTTCTTCGGTTAAATTATACGCTCCATGTTTTGTACACAAGGACTCTGACGCAATCAGTTTGTTCTGAATCGTTGTTACGATGATGCGATCATATCTATCGAACAATTCAACATATCCTGGCACACCCTTAATCGCCTTACAGATGATCTCCTCAATGGTATATGACTTTGCCTCTCCAGTTGGAATCTGACCAAATCCAACTTCTGTCCTTGGTCTTTTCAGTGCCTGATATAAAAGATATTGTTCAATGACTGGTCGTCCATCATCTACATAAACATCCTCTTCTTGGGTCTTTTGCTTTTGTGAGGAATCCTGTGTTTCATTTGGAACTGAAAACTCCTTACATCTTATATACTCTTTTTTATAAACGTACAAATAATCGCTGGCAGAAAACGTCTTATTCTTTTTTAACCCATTCACATCCGGTGCAACTGCACGGAGCGCAGTTTCTGCCGCCTCAAGGACAATCTCCTCTGCCTCTTCTGCATTCAATCCATTGTTTTCAAGATCCTGCAAACTAGAAGCAAAATTTCCTGCGAACTGATGCCATGTAGCATACTTAGCAGAACGCATATCTGCCTTCTTTTTGTCAATCAAATCTTGTGCGATTTCTAGTGCCTTACGGATGATCCAATCACGATATCCAAAGCCAGTCATTTCGTCTACATAGTGGTGCAATTCGCGCTGCCATTGCTTACCACTCCATGTTTGCGACGTGTAAGTAATGGATAATTCCTCAAACAATCTTCCTGCTCGAAAGACTGTTTCTGCTGTAGGTTCGCCCGCAGCAAGAGCAGCATCAACCAAGGTATCACTAAAAGTATCATTCTTAGAAGTATCCAAATCAGTTTCAAATGTCTGCTTTACGTCCTGCACTGTGTCCAATTCATCAGAGGTTTCTTGGTATGAAAAGAATTCCTGAGCATTCAGAAAATCATCTGGCAAAATTTCATTGTCTAAAGATACCTTATCGTCTGTTACCCAGCCACCTTCTGCATCCATCTTTTCGGTTGTTGTGATTTCTGCCGTTTTTGTCTCCGCTACAGTTTCTGTTTCAATTGGCTTCTCTTCAACCGCATCTTCCTTTTTCTTTATTTTCCATGTGTGACAATGGATATCCAGAAGCTCATCCAACTTTTCTTCGCTAAAAGCGTATTTGTTCAATGGATTTCCCCCAGTTCCCAAAATACCAACTGCCTCACATTCTTCTTCTGAAGCGCCAAAATATTTAAAAAAATCAGGATGCTCAATTATCGCTTTGCAAGCGGCACGCGGTTTTGAATCTAACCCTCCCAACCTGATACTTTGCAAGTATTGCTTGCGCTTTTCCGGATCTTTTATCGAGTCAGGCATTAGACCAGCTCTAGTTATAGTATTAAAGTGTTCAATCCACTCGTTATATTTGTTTAGGACCTTATCCACATCAAATTTCTTCTTATCTTTTCTGTACAGATCAAGTAATGTGATATCTTTTCTTACTGCCATACAATAGCTTCTCCTTTCGACACTCGCAGCAATACTCCCACACGTTTCTGCAAACGACTGGGACTTTCCGCGAATATATATTTGCATATAAGAGTATCGCATATATTAAGAGCTGACGCAACTCGACCGCAGGCAATTTTTTGCCGAACAAAACAAAAAGGCCCAGTGCCATAACACTGAGGCCTCTTTTGTGTGACCAAACATGGGCAACACGCTATCCTTTTCTCGGTTCCTTATTATATCATATTTTGTATTAGACGGCAAGCAATTTGTTGCATGTCGTACAAAAAGCCTCTGCCAGATCACTTTCTTCTCTGCCGCAGCTTCGAAGAGATCGTATCGTTGTATCTGTATATCTGCCATGCTGAGACGAGATTGTATCGCTACATATGGCAGAGGCTTTGCTTTGAGAATTCATTACTTGCCAAAATACATCGTAACCGGATCAGAAACATTGATTTCGTCATATGTATCGCTATCCACTACTGCAACCGAAAATTCGAAGGACTCAAGCTCATCCTTTGAGCAATAGTTTTCGTCGTCCGGGTAAAGATCAACGGTTCCCTTTGCCTTTTTGTGAGCTGTCATGTTGGCAGAGAAAATTGAGTAAAACATGTAGTCATTAAGAGATTCCTCATCAAACATGATACTGATTTTTTGATCTGTCAAATTTTCCACGGAAAAGTTAATGGAATATCCGTCAGAATACTCGGAATCTGTCAGACCAGTGTATGTGAGGATTACATAGTCGTCCTGATATACAACATCTCCAGCTTTAACAGTGTTTTCTCCACGCAACGCCTGCAGTTCCACTTTTAATTCTGCGATCTGATGCTCTAACTGGCTGATCAGATTCTGGATTTCTGATGCTCGATCTGTTCCCTCTGCACCGCCAGTGGCACTCTCCTCTTCGCTTTCCACCTCAATAGTAGTTTCGACCTCTGTGCCTGTCTCCTCTGCCATTACTGGCACCGTAGTTGACAGAAGTATAGCTGCAGCTAGCGCATATGCATATCTTCTCATAGTGCAAGTCCTCGCTTTCGTAAATATTTTTTTTTATTTTACCAACAGATCAAATGTTTGTCAACACGCTCAAGCGTAAAAATCCATTCCCCAATCCATTCGGACCCGCTCTCTTCCTTCCTCGTTCTGAAGCATGTAAATATCTGAAGCCAGTCTTGCATAGTCCAGAGAAACTTTGGTCTGCGCCAAATGCTTAATCAAATGATTCAACTGCGAAAAAATCATATTAGGCTCAGTCAACGAAGTAATTCGCATCATTTCCGATACGAACCGTTTCTCACCGTCTGGATCATCCTTCTTAATGACCAGTAACTTAACAGCTGACCCAAGCGAACCACCGTGTCTGTGTACATTTTTCTGCTGAAGACGATGATGTGCATACAAAACAAGTGCAATGTACACACTCCACTCTGCTGCCGTTTGCTCCTCTTCCGAAATACCCTCTGGAAGATCCTCAACTACTATCGACCACAATTCTGGTATTTCCCCTGGTGCTTTTCCAATGCCTTTTCTGAGTTTTGCCAGCGTTAAATTCCCACTGTTGGAATGCTCAATCTGTTCAATTTTTCCTTCGACAATTTGTCTGATTCTCTCTTCATCCATTATCTCAAAAATCCCTTCCAAAAATTGTATAAGAATCTAGCCATTTCTCGTCCACTTAACTGGTTGAATCGTTTTCTCGGTTGCTTGGTGCAATGCAAAAATCTGCATCTTGATCCATCAGCATCAGTGAGGCCGTCCCAACTGCGGTATCAACAACATCAATTGCTGCGTCAAGATCTTCCACTGCCGCAATCGGAACTAATACCGTTCTTTTCATGAAAAGGTGAAAATTCAAAACCCTCCCTCTGATTACAGTTTCAATTGTGAGAAATCAATTTCAAAGCCTGGATAAATATTGACTGGAACTTTATCTTTTAACGTTTTTGGTTGTTCAAAAGCTCCACCTGCTTCAAGATTATACACGACAACCCTATCATGGTTTGGGTCTACGATCCAGTATTCACGGACTCCTGCTGCATTGTATTTGCCCAGTTTTCGGATATAGTCCCTATTTTCAGTTGATGGAGACACAACCTCCATTATCCAGTCAGGCGCACCTTTACACCGTTTACCATCACTCAACTTATCACGATCACATACAACTGCAACATCTGGTTGCACCAAATTGTAAATATCATCCGCATTCAACTGTACATCAATTGGCGATATAAAGACCTTGCACTTGCCACCTTTGACTCTAATATAACTCCAGATTGTACCGTGTAAAAATCCTACAATATCTTGATGAGTTAATGTAGGTGCTGTATCAAAAAAGAGACGTCCATCAATCAGTTCCGCTTTTGTCCCCTCTGGCAATGCGTCAATATCAGCTATTGTCTTTAGCGTTTCTTGTGGTAATGCCATCCGTGCTACCTCCTTCTCATGTTTCTGGTTCCATTTTGCCCGTATTTTGCTGGATTGTCAAGCTGTAGACTTGCTTTCTACAAGAAATGCAATTTATATCCAAAAAATTAAATAGCCCAATTTTCCACATTTAATCCTAAAACGCGATTAAACTCCTTTGTATTGTTTGTTACAATGGTGTATCCCAATGACTTTGCATGCCCAGCTATCATCATATCGAGAGGGTCGATTGGTGTACCTCGTTTTTCCAAATCAGCCCTGATTGCACCATAGCTTTCGGCAGCTGCTGCATCAAAATCTAAAATATCAATGTTCGTCAGCAGTAATGCCAATGCCAAGCGATTTCGCTCAACTGCCTGACTCTTTTCGACTCCGTGTACCAATTCCGCGTATGTTACGGAAGAAATGCATACTTCCACTGGATAATGCTCTTGTAGTCGCTGAAAAACCTGTGCAGGCTTCTGCTTAATGCAATATATACAAATATTTGTGTCCAACATATATCTCATAAGCTTTCTCGCTCCTTTACAAAATCTTTCTCTCTTCCAGTCACAAGAAAATCATCCGAAAACATATCTACTGCCTGCAAAAAAGGCTCCCATTTGTTTGTTTTGGGAATAAGCATTACAATATCGCATATCTTGTTTACAGCCACTTCGCTGGTCTGAAAGCGACATTTTTGAGGCAATCGTACTGCTTGACTTTCACCATTCTCAAAAATTTTTGCCGTCATCATGTTAGCTACATCTCCTCTCGTTATTTTTATTTTATAATAAAAGTATATATTCAAATATATACTTCGTCAACTTAGAATTGCAAATTTTCGTATCAATGTGAGGCATTTTTGCATCAAAAAAGGCAGGTGCCGAAGCACCCGCCCAAGTCTTTTTCTGTCTACATCTGTTAGTTGCATTTAAGCCACTCTAGCATTCAATTTCTTCAATCATTCCAATATCGGAGTTTTCGAAAGCTCCATCGTGTAACTGACCCCAAAGTTCACTTTCCGCTTCTGCAGAAGTGTTTCGAGTGATTCTGATGATCGTGTACTCATTGGTACCAGTCTTGTCAGAATTTTCCAGCTCAATGATTCTCACATCGCCAGCCACTGAAAAATCGTACTTAACCGATTCAAAGAAGCTTTCGCGCTGTCTGTGTCCCGGCAAGCCATACACCTTCCATGCCCTTGTAACTGCCATATTGATTTCTCCCTTAATCCACGTTTTCCAATCTGCGCTCAATAGCTTTTTGAATTTCTTCCTCTGGAACATCAGGTCTTCGAACCACCTGATACAGAACGAAAATATTCTCTGGCACAATTATCACCTTGCACTTGGCACAGCAGATCGGATGCATCAGAATCGAAAATAACTGATCCTTTTCGATTCGAATCGCCATGCCACAATTTGGACACTTTGCAATGCAATACATATCCAAAATGCCATGCTTTTTGCAAAACTCAATCAGCTGCTTCGCTGTAGCAAGGTCAATGCCCACTTGTGTTGACACCATGGATACTGAGATTTCCTTCTGTGATTTCTTCGGCAGTGTTGCCAGCCAAAAATCAAAGTTCTCAACAACAGCTGCATCTACAGATTGAATTTCTAAAAGTTCTTTGTAAAACATCTTTTTCCTCCTAATAAAAACAAAATCTCCACGCTCGTAGGTGATATCCTACAAACGTGGAGTCTTTTCGTTACTACAGTTCTGATACTACTTCTTTGTCTGGGAACGCAGCAATCAGCTTTTTAATTGCCTCCTGCACACGCTCATCACGACAAAGCTCTGGTGAAACAAACTGAATGTATCCCAGATCAATAGTTTCTCCTGTGACAACATCAATCTGTTCATCCTGCCAGGACTCGTCCCCTTCCGTATGGCATCTAATGCCAATAGATGGAATCCCGTGCATTCTCTCTGGATCAATGGACTTATACATGTCAATTGCTTCCTCAATGGTTGTGATATCGTCTCGATATACGCCCATTGAATGTACCTCTCCGCACTCTGCAACTGTAAACAGCATCTGTACCTTATTTTTTTACCATATTACTCTCCTTTCTGTATGCAAGGAACAGATCTTGCACCTGCTCCTTGCAACCCAACTGATTACTTCTTCATGAATTTTTCTAGCTGTTGCATTACCGGATCATACACCGTTACCACGGCATACTGATTATAGTAATGCGTCTGTGTCGGCACGTTGTTAATTACTACCATCGGCGCATCAAGGGCAGCTTTTGTCATGATTCGGTTAATCCATACCACAAAACGCTCAACTTCTGCTCTCAACGTATACACACATGTATATGGTGTTGCCTTTTCAATTTCAAGTGTATGACCCGGTTCGCCATATCCAATTGCAAAACTGGCTCTCGACATGAGCTTTTGTACATAGACAGGTATCTTATAGTACTTATCTGCTATCTTAATTAGAGCCATTGCGTACCTCCTCTGATTCTGGATCATCATAAAATGCAGGCTCGATATATGTAATACTATCAGTCTCGCATTCAAATTCGGACACCAATGATGCCCACAGATTTTCCAAATCCTCGACACAATCTGTATCTAACTCGGTTTCGTCCTCTTCTTCACGGACATTGATAAAACCGATTCTGTAGGCATGCTTTCCTTCTGTCAAGCCGCCCATTTTTTGTACCGCTTCTCTTACATTCATTTTTTTTCTCCTTTCGTTACTGCACCTTCTCGAACCGCTGCATTTTCGCGTCATAGTAGTACACGCTGTCAGACAGGTATTCGTCAGGATCAATAGCATTCGGATCAGCATTGCATTCCTCCACAATTGCTTTTAATCCTTCCGCATCACCTTCCGAATCATCGCCTGTCGCCTTGACAACAATCAGCTCGTGAATTGACGAGGGCAGAATATAGAAGCTTCCGCCAAGTCTACGCACGACTTCCTTTGCGAATTCTGGATAAAATAAGCAACCTGCGCCCTTATAAAAAGTACTTGTGGTAACAAAATGCATTTCCTTCCCACTTGCTTCAATTTCCTCTGGTGTTGCATTCATTTCCTCTGGCATCGCTTCAATTGCTTCGGCTACACTGTGAATCTGCATTGGAAATCTTTTTGGTGCATTTTCCACTGCATCCTCCTGAAGCTGCTTGGCTGAAACGCCAAATGCATCCAACAGCTCATTCGTGATACGAAGATCAAACTTCGCACCTCCCAGTGTAATCACAAAATGATAGGTTGCCGCAATATCGAAGAAGCGAGTATGTGGCATTGATGCCAGTCTTTCCTCGTTTCCAGCTACCGGAATCATCTGAATTGCCAGACACTCCTTCTTCAGCATATCATAGGTAAATTTCTTAGTTCCAATCTTGATTGTTAATTCCTTATTCATAATAAAAATCCTCCTTATTATTATACATTAAAAACTTGTCACAGCCAATGTAATACCTAATAAAACGATAATAAAACCGATACGCTGCATACGTTGGCTCACTTTCTGCTTAATTACTGGGTCTTCTGCGTCACACAGACGAATGCTGCAAAAATATAGCATTGCTGCCAAAACATCAAGGCCCACCATTAAAGGTAAGCGTATCTTTTTTGCAACAGCGCACATGCCAGATGGATTTGATCCAACCACACGCAATGCTACCGCAATAAAAAACACAAGACAGCTGACCGAAATCCCGATCAGAATCTTTCTTTTTTCCAGTGTTTTTAACTTTTTTCCAAAAACCAGAAAAATGAAAAAGATAAGCATAATTACCATAGATAATAGAGTAGTCAGTCTTATCATCAATAAAAATACTCTCATTCTCCCCTCCTATGCTGGCAAAAATCTCTACGCCATTGCTACAGTTGCCTTAACAGGCATAGCCACTATAGTCTTAGCCTGTTCCTCCTGATTCAATAGCCACAACAATTTATTGCACTGTCTGCCATTGAATTTTGCAATGTGGGCACTTTCCGGCGATAGTTGCATGACTTGTGCCAGCCATGCATACGCTTCATCTCGGGTCATCTCTCCGCTTTTCCACTTCTTGTCAAACGCTTCGTGGCACTTTTTTCGAAGCTCAAGCGTTAGTGGTCCCGCCATTGTTCCCATCGGGATCGGTGTTCCCTCATGTGTTCCGACACGTGCATTGCACTTCGGACACCAATAAAACATCTTGCCCCCGAAATCCTTTCCATACAGAGTTTTATCATCAACAAACTCTGCCAGAATTCCGCAGGATGGGCAGATCAACGTATACGGCTGCATGATTGCCGTTTCGTATATGCTAACGGTCTGCCCCGTCGCATCAGACAGGATCTTTCCAGTCAACTCAGCAAAACCATACTCCTGAATTTTCCCTGAACAACGGGTATCATGAGCAACTTGAAACAAATATTCCATCAGAAGCTCTCTTGAAATATGTTTCGCATCCAGCAATGGATACGTATTAATCGTCCACGCTGAAAACCTTCGGATAATCTGCTTTGCAGCGCCGCACTCGGGATTATCCTTATATTTATTGCCGCGTATAGCCAATAGGTTACTAAGCAACACCTCATCTAAGGTGACTTGTTCTTTTGCCATATCAGTCGCCTTCCTTTCCATCGAGCAGATTTGTTGTGTCAATAACCTGCTCAATCTCTTCCTGACAGTTTTTAATATAGCTCTCTGCCTCCTCCTTGGTCTTGCAAAAACATCCGAATCCACAGTACCAGAAGGTCTTGCCTCCATCCACACTACGAACCAGACGGACATTGTACTGCATTCCATTTACTAGAAAATGCAGCTTTTCAATGATCGCGTGTGTAATCATATTTTCTTCTCCTTTCCCGCTTTTTGCGGATAAAAAATAAGTGTTAGCATCAATTGATTGATGTCAGCACTTTCTCACAACAGTAAATTTACTATTTCACGGTCAGAACGTCTTCATTGTGGTCCTTGAAACTGTAGCAGTCACTTTTGCCCACAATGATATGATCAAGTACCGGAATTCCAAGAAGCTTTCCGGCTTTACAAACCATTTGTGTCACGGCACGATCTTCTCTTGACGGAAGAAAGTTTCCGGACGGATGATTGTGAAACAGAATGATGCTATTCGCATTTGCGAGGATCGCTGTTTTAAACACCTCACGAACGGATACAACTGTTTTATCCAAACTACCCATACTTACCACGCTAATATTGGCAATATCTCCATTGGTGGTCAGGCAAATTACCCCAAACACTTCTCTGTCGAAGTCCTTAGCAAAATGATATGCCAGCCATCCGGCATCATCCGGGTTTGAAATGATTTTGTCGCTATAGAAATTGGTTTCTCGCACCAATCTTACACTAACAACCGGTACATGATACTTGTATTTCGATCTCTTTGCTACCTTTGTTTCTGCCATTTTTAATTTCTCCCTTCGTAATACAACTGGATACCTCTGGCAGAGGATTCCCCTCTGCCATTCTCGTTCGTTTTCTAATATCTTTCTATCTCTACCCGATTCGTTCAGCAGCTTCGCGCTTCAAGAACAAACTGCTCTGCCTCTTTTCGGCTTGCGAAATAGTCCACATAAATATCCTTTCGCCTTGTCGAGCAATAGGTGCTTTGTGGCTTCAAAACAGCCCATACCGTATCAGTAATGTTGGATACGACATGACCACGATCATCAAAAGAGGTCGTAACCGCCAAAAACTCCTGCTTCTTGTCCGCGATCAGCTCATAGGCTTCTGCGTCCTCAGCCGGAATCTCAGTGTCGAATTCGATAGTACCCCAAACCGTGTGACCAATCTCTGGCTGTATGATAGGGGTATCGAAGTTGATCACCTCGATTACTTTTGCTACTTTTGGATATCCACCCGGAACAATCGGGCGAGACAAACTAAAATACTTCATATTTTTCCTCCTTCTTCGAGATATGACATCCAACTATTAGCTGCAAGTCACTCTCGTTTTTTTAAGCAAATTTAAGCTGCCCGTCTTCGCCTTCTGTCACCTGCATGTTTGGCATGCGTTTTCGTAGGCAAAGTTATCAACGTTAAGTTCACCGTTAATCATGATTAAATTTTCTCCTTTCTTTTTTGGCACAAAAAAAGCGTCTCACGACTGTTTGTCGTAAAACGCTTAATAAGTGCATATATTTGAATTTTTCTCAATAGCTGCACAGTAATTAAAAAAGAGTACAGCAAACAAACCCAGCTCATTCCGGGAGTTTTGCATCTAGTGGAACACCCGCTGCCCCACTTCCTTCTTGTTCGTTACCTGTACACTGACAGTATAGCAGAGTAGCCGGAAAAATGCAAGCACATTCAGCGTTTACGTGGTGTTGGTATCGCAAATATCAACACGCTCCCTTTTTGTTTCATCGCTGTCCTACTTGCCGGTCAATCATTCGCCTGATGGAGCAAACATCTGGCTTTCCGCCTCCTGCCCCGTTCGATACCAACGATCCTGTTGCGCATTGATATACAAGACATCACGAATCGTATGATGGTTGCGTTGTTTGTAATCGGCGCATTCATCCCGCGGACGTTCTCGCGAACGGCCAGGGTTTTCTGCGCTGAATCATTATAACGAATGCGCTACATGACATCACTGAGACTTAATCTCTCGGTCAACTGCTCGTTGCAGCTGTAATTCAACATGAGCTGGACAATTTCTCCGTCTACACTCCCAGTCCTCTAATGTTCTTACTGGAATACCATACTTTTTTGCAAATTCCTTTTGTGTACACTTCAAGATCAGTCGCAGATCTTTGACTGCCATATCTTTTGTCAAAAGACCGGTGTCCATTTCTGTGTTTGAAGAAATTCCTGCATCTTCTATAGTTTTTTGCTTTAAATACTTCAATATACTCTGCTTTTCCCCGGATATGATCATCAACATTTGATCTTTCTGCGCCAGGCAAGCATCATCTGCCGACAAGAGCAATTTTCCACTCGAATCAATCCGTAGATGATACTTTTCAACAAGGTTTTTGATTTCAGTTAACTTTGCTGTTTTATCTTCTAATACCGACTTCTCTAGTAATGCCAGAAAATAAACAGGGCATTTACTTGTTCCCTTCTCCCACATCTGTAATGATCGAGTGGGAATCGAATATCGTTGCGAGAACTGTTGCTGAGTCTCCCCCAGCAGTTCTCGCATTTCCTTTACATCCATAGTATAAGCCACCTCCAAGCTCTCTCATGATTTGAACCTTTCGACAAATATCTCCGTCTGCATCCAGCCAATGTACTGGAATCTGGTCATCGGTTCTTTCGTCCCAGACATACCATACTTCCTCTGGTCCTCCTTCAAATTCTCGGACTGCTTCTGCCTTCTCAATTTCTTTTTTTGAAATTAATTGGACTCTCCTGATTCTCCAATTAATGCCCGTGGGGGCTTTTCCTTATCAAACATCATTGAATACATTGCAGCCTTTTTAAGCATGCGCTTTTCTTCATCGGTTCTTTCTGGTAAATGTCCACTATCTTCTTGATAACAGCGAGCAGTTTTGTCTGGAAAAAGGCCATTGCCCACTTTGAATCCAATCATAAATATTTTTAACTCTTGTTTTAATTTCTCTCTGTAAAAACTAAACAGTAATATGATTTCTGCTGCTTCGATTTCCGTGCATTCGCAGCCACGTTTCTTTCTACGCTTATATTTGCCTTGATAAGCGTAACAGTCCTTGTCGCCTGTTACCTTGTAGAATACCCATTTCAGCAATTCCTCTTCCAGTTCATTTGCATATCCGAACCAGTGAATTGTTACTTCATCCTGCATGATTTCTTCATCTTCTAGCTCATACCTAGCTTTTAGATCCTCATATATTTTCATTGCAGTTTCTTTCTCACCGCCTACGCCACGTTCTGCGAGGGCTTTGATTTTCTTTAGTTTTTCAGTAATTTTCTCTCGTTCTGCCTGATCCATTATCTTTGCAGGACAGCCACTATGATCCAACTTGCCAGTCACTATGACAAATCTTATCGCTCCTGTCTGCCCCTCCTTTCCACTTACCAATTATTGTTCGCTAAATATATCCAATTCCCATTCTCTAAGAATTTCTTTTGGAATTTTTGCTCCTTTAGAAAGAACACTCAGAATAGCCAGATCAATCGGTAATCCATAAGCTCTTCTGTCCGCATCGATCCAAGTAGAAGCAGATTTATATTCTCGAATTCTTTCTGATACTGCGTCAAAAAACTGCTTTTTCAACGCTATTATTTCTTTTTTAGTTGGAGACTTGTTTGGAACTAATGTGTGACACATTTCACCAAAGTTGTCCCAGAGGAACTTGTTGAACCCTCCTTGTTCGGCCTTCTTTGCTAACTTCAGTAAAGAATCCTTCATAACCATCCAACTTAACCGAAGCTTTAGCGGTTGCAACGAATCCTCAGCTAATTGTTTCAGTGCAGTTCTTCTCAAGTCATTCGCCCATGTTATTTGCTTGGGGCTGCCTGATAATGGAACTTCATTTTCCCATTCACTTACCAGTTTAGTTACTTCTTCGCTGACCTCGTTCATGTTTTTCCTTTCTTTTTTTTCAAGCCATTGCCGATCATAGGACCACTGGTAATATCAACACACCTCTTCGATCCCCGCGTTGAGTGTCTCAATGATATTTCGTAGCTGATGAACATAACCAGTCACCTTGTTTCCCATATCCTTCTCACCTTTCTCATAAGCCTCCAAATACTTCTTTGGATACTCATTGATCTCTTCAATCAGCTCCTCAAACTCCTCAATGCCTATTCTTACAACATCAGAATCGGCCGCTTTTGCTTGAGCAAGTCTGCCCTTTAGGTAATCCATGTTAATCATCGCTTTCCTCCCTTCGGCACGAAGCAAATAGTCGCTACCTATGTAAGCCTAGTTTGCATCCTTCTCATAGGCTTCCAGTACCCGTTTCATCTTCTCCACATCCATTTTTCTCTTTACCCCACTGTCCTTTGGTAGCTCCTTTCTCTCTTTGCTTTATGCCATAAGCATATCACGCATTTAGTACCTTGTCAAGCGCTTTATTTGCAAAATGCGTGACTTTTGTATAAAAAATAAAAGGCAGGTGCATCAGCACCCGCCCAACAAACATCCCTAGCGATCACTCCTATATGTTGTGACTTGCCAGTCTGCTTTCAATTTCTCCCCGAATCTCCTCCTCTGTCGCATCAGGTTGTTTCACAACTCGATATGCAACATAGATCATCTTCGGAGCAATCGTTGCTTTGCATCTCTTGCACTTCAATGCGTGTGTTAGCATCATAACAATCACATCTTTTCCAATAGACTCCCGACAGCCACACGCCTTGCATTCCGCTACAAAGTATGTCTGCAAGATTCCATGTTCTTTGCAGAACCTTAGTAGCTGATCTGCAACAGAATGCTCAACTGCCGAGCGTCTATAGACGGGGTGTGCGCTCATTTTCATCAAATATTTCTATTCAAAGTATAATCTGGAAACGCCTCAATTAACTTTCTGACTGCTTCCTGAATTCGTGTATCTGCCCACAACTCTGGCTCTACATACTGGAGGTATCCAAGTTCAATAGTGGTACCAGTTGCAATATCAACCTGCCTGTCCATCCAGGCTTCCTCGCCGTCGATATGTTGTCTAACTCCGATTGACGGAATTCCATGTACGCGTTCATGGTCAATTTTTCTATAGATGTCAATTGCCTCTTCAACAGTTGCAATATCATCACGATATGTGCCTACTGCTGAATGATATTCCCCACACTCGGCAACGGTAAAGGTAAGATGTTTCATTGGGGCAACCTCTGCCGCTGTATTTGTTGTATTTGCTGCGTTCGCTGTGTTTTCTATTTGAGTTTCTTCTGGATAAATAAACTTTCCCTTCTTACAAAACTCTCCAAAGCTCATATAACCTTCCTCCTTCATCGCCTTGCTTACTGCCTTCAGTTCTTTTTTTGTCCAATCTCTGCTCATATCGTTTTCCTTCCTCTCAACTTATTATATTTTTTGCTACCAGCTACACTTTCTTATATAACACTTCGAAAGATACGCTCTAGCGGCTCCCAGTCTGGATTTCTGTCATCTTTCATCCTTTCTAACAGTGCCTTATAATAGGCAAGCTTTTCCTTAATGTACTGATTGACAGATTCATCTTTAGGTGCTCTATCCGACTCAGACATTTGGACCTTCTTTGCCAGCAAATCTTTTACCGCAAATTTCATATCATCTTCAAGGACTGTATTGAACAATTCCTCAAACAAAACTGGCGGCGGGCATTTCTTCTCCTCAATCCATTTGCATGCTAACAGTGGACGCAGCACGTAAAAATACTTCTTGTACTTCACGAGCTCACCCGTTAACTCAGTCAAATAGGTCTTGTTTGCCAAGCCATAGTATTGATACATAGTCGACTTGCAGGAAAAATAGGAGTTTGCAATCTGCCTATACACATTTTTCCACTCTTCCGTGGTGTAGTACACGACAGGCGAGTTACTCCACTCATATACAGTTGAGTTCGACTTATGAAAGTGCTGTAGTACCTTCTTAACATCCCAACCATTGATATCAAGGACCTCATTCAACTCCCAGTCAATGGTATCTTTCGTTTCACGAAGGGAAAGGTAGAAATCCTTTTCTTGTGCATAAATAAAACGCACGTCATAGTCGCTATCCGGTGATGAAATTCCCCAGGCACGACTTCCAGATTCAACCACATGTAATACGCGGACATGTTCGTTCTCTTCGATTTCTTTGATTTTCATACGAACCAGTTCTTCTACCGGTCCCTCAAAATTCTCATATTTCATTTCTGATAACCCTTTCGTTAATTGTCATCACCAACTCCTGAACCTTTTTCATATCTGGCTTTTCAGGAAGCTCTGTGTGTTTTGCTGCGTATTCAAGACGCTTCTCGTAATCGGCAAGCACATCATAAAATACCTCACTAAAGTTTCCATCTGCTGTACGATACTTTCCCATACGAATATCCATAAAAAGCTCATGTTCTTCGTCACGGTAAGTATTGATCTCGCCCTTTTCTAAGATATCTAATGCCATAGGGAATAGCCGGATCAGGTGCATAGCGTGTTTATTTAAGTGAGTGTCATCTTTCTTTTTGTTCCGTTTACCAATCTTTTCATAATTTGTCACCATATTTGACATCGTGTTCCACATGCCTGCGTAATCCCGAAGCGGATAATGGTTCAGATTGGCATTGACAAAAATCTCTGTCTCCATCTTTGGATTTACAGCTTTGTCAATGTAAAGTTCCATGGATCCGTTTTCAAAATTTGCGTGTGTTGTATTGAAATCATTCAGGACGGATTGGATTGATTTCAAAATATGCTGCTCTTTTTCGCCTTGGGAAAGAGCATCGTTTGCCAACGCATTTTGAAGCTTACGTAACTGATCAGCTGCGCAAGCTTCAAAAGACCGAATTACCTTCTTGGATAAAAATAGCTTTTTGTTATCCAGTAGCATCTGTCCAATCTCATTTACATACAGATAATGCTCAGGTTTTAACCCTAATAGTTCAATTATATTCGGCTTACAATCCAGAAATAAAGAGATAATCCGATTAAATGCATAAATAACCGTATCAGTATGATCATCCACGTATTGGTCAAACTGTGTAAAACCAATCAGATCCGACTTTTGATTCAGCGTAATCCCTCGTATATCAATATCGCTACCATCTACATTAGTTCCGTATGAATAGCTTCCCGAAAGAGCCAGCAAGATTACATGCTTGCCAAGATGCTCGTTACTTTGAAGAAAGCTATATTCGCTTTGCTGTAAAAGTGTTTTGTACTGTTCCATGATATCCGCAGGGTACCCCGTCTACAATCTTTGATTTAGGCGGGGGTGAATGCGGCGTTTATCCAACTGCCGCGATCTTTCCCTGCTCCTCCTTTCGTAACTGAATTTTTTTCCAGCCAGTGTTATATGACTGGCTGATGATTTGACATTTA
>JABLTM010016782.1_pt1 | contig 37521 bp, 31 predicted proteins | sample 7160121 | NCBI WGS metagenome assembly JABLTM01 (sample SAMN14651224, study PRJNA627086) | human gut metagenome | isolation source: feces | host: Homo sapiens
ATACGAATTTTGATTGGTTTAGCACCACCTTTGAAGTAAGGGCCTACTGGTGTTGTAAACACACGGAATTGATATTCATCAGCAGGTTTTACACCGATAACGGAGTTTGTACCCATCATGTAAGGGCGAATATAAAGGCTTGCACCATGACCATATGGAGGAACAAAGTCTTTATTTGCTTTTACAACTTCTTTTACGGCTTCGAGGAAACGACCTTCAGGTAATGTAGGCATTACAAGGCGTTCACAGGATTGATTCAAACGTTCTGCATTCAAATCTGGACGGAAGCATACGATGTGACCATCTTTTGTGTAGTATGCTTTCAACCCTTCAAAGACAGTTTGAGCGTATTGGAATACTCCAGCACATTCGTTTAATACAACATTAGAATCAGTGATTAAACCACCTTCATCCCATTTACCATCTTTATATGTAGATACATAACGGTAGTCAGTTTCTACATAACCAAAACCGAGATTATCCCAATCTATATTCTTGCTCATAACAATGACCTCCATACATATAAAATATACATATAATCTTAACACTATATATAGGTAATTTCAATAGATTCTATAGAAATCATCATAGTTCTATAAGAAACATCAAGTATAATAATTTTATTAGGAATTATATTATAATAATTATATGATAATACCATTACATGCCTTTTAGGAGGATTTCATTATGAAAGATAATACTACGATCTTAATACCTAATGCAAACAATATCATCTGTGTCGGTTTAAATTACGCAGATCACATTGCTGAGACCAGTCTTGCTACACATGAGTTTCCAGAAATATTTATGAAAACATCAAACGCTTTAGCTGGAAATCATGATACGATTACCATAGAAGATGAATCATTACATTATGACTATGAAGGCGAGCTAGTTATCATTATTGGTAGAGCTGGTAAAAATATTTTCAAAGAAAAAGCAATAGACCATATCTTAGGATATACCATCGGCAATGATGTATCGGCTCGTACTTTACAGTTTAGAGGTTCCCAATGGATACTCGGTAAATCCTTAGATAACTTTGCCCCTATTGGTCCTACTATTGTTCCACCTCATACATTTGATTTTGAAAGTGCTACCATCACCACTACTGTAAATGGTGAAATACGACAAAATGCAAAATTACAACAAATGATATTTAAGCCTTATGATATTATTGCCTTTGTATCCTCCTATATAACATTACAAGAAGGTGACATTATCTTTACGGGTACACCTAGTGGTGTTGTACTAGGCAAGAATGAAAGTAAATACTCGTGGTTAAAGCCAGGTGATACTGTATCCATCTCTATAAGTGGTATTGGCACACTAGAAAATAAATTCGTCTAAACTATATGATTTATTATAGTAGCGTATTTACGCTTATTATAGATATGAACTAAACCATCTATTTACATTCCAAATACATATAAAAAGAGATTACCCTTATGTAGCTCCAACTACACAAAGGAGTAATCTCTTTTTTATAATGTATGTTTTTGATTTTCTTTTATAGTATACGATTTATGTTTTCTAGTATCTAAATACACCCAATGAAGTATAGAAACGATTTACTTATGTTCTGCCTCGAGTTCTAATAAATATTGCTTTCGATCAAGACCGCCTGCATATCCAGTTAACTTGCCATTACTACCAATTACACGATGACAAGGAATGATGATAGAAATAGGATTATGACCTACTGCGCCTCCTATGGCTTGAGCAGACATCTTTTTTTTACCTTGCTGTTTAGCAATCTCTTTAGCTATCTCTCCATAAGTAATATTCTCACCATAAGGAATGGTTTGTAATATAGCCCATACAGACTTACGGAACTCTGTGCCCTCTAGCTCAACTGGTGGCGTAACAAAAGGCTTTTTACCAGAGAAATATTGATCTAGCCACATAATAGTCACTTCAAAAGGACCTGTTTTTTGTTCTATATAATCTGCATCATCATACGTAGGTGCGTGACTTTCATCAACAAAAAACAAATCTGTTAAGTAAGTTAATGTACCAAGCATAATCATGGTTCCTAATGGACTTTCATAGGTATATTTGTAGTTCATAGTACATTAACTCCTTCTTAAGGTAACAAATCATTCAACACTTTTAGTATATCATCATTAAACGCTATTGTATTATGCTGAATTTCAAATGGAATAGTTTGCTTTTCCATATTAACTGATACATAGATACATATAATACGTATATATTATCCCAATAATTTGTTGTAAATGTCATAATCTATATCCTTATATACATTAAATACCACTTGTATTTTACTATTTGTTTCTTTTAAATAGGTTCTCACCGTATCGATAGCAATCTGTGCGGCCGCTTCATTCGGAAATCTAAACTCACCAGTAGAGATGCAACAGAAAGCAATGGAGTGTAAGTTATAAGCATTAGCCAACTCTAAGCAGGAGCGATAGCAAGAGGCTAGTTCATTTTGCTCTTTCGCTGTTACCTCTTCATAAATAATAGGTCCAACAGTGTGAAGTACATGCTTTGCCGGTAAATTATACCCATAGGTCATACGAGCTACACCAGTCTTTTCAGGCATATCTAAATACTCAATCATTCTAGCACATTCCATACGAAGCTCAATACCAGCAAAAGTATGGATAGCATTATCGATACATTTATGGTTAGGCGCAAAGCATCCAAGCAATTGATTGTTGGCTGCATTAACAATGGCGTCAACAGCTAGTCGAGTAATATCACCTTGCCATAAAAAGATTTGAGGCTCTCGCTCTTCCATATCATGAATTGTGACGATGCCCTTTTCATGGGCTAATGTATTTAAATATTCATCCTCTACCTTCATCCAGTCAGTAGGCATAGCTCCTGCAGGACGAATATTACATAGAGCTCTAAATAGAGTAAATTGTTCTTCTTCACTTACGGGAATATCTACATGTTCCTTATGTTTCTCTTTATATTCTGCTATTAAACCCTCTAAAAGATAATGTAATCGTTCTTGCTGTGTCATATAAACTCCTAAATAGAATTGACTAGAGTATAACCTATTATATAGCAAAAAACTGCTAGCACATAATATGCTAGCAGTAACTTTACTGATTAGTATTATATCAAAAACTAAGGTCTAACAAAAGCTTGACCACCATGGTTTACAAGGATATCACCATCTAATACTTTAGTAGTAACCCCTTGTAGACTACCTTGGATTTGGCTCATCATAAAGCGATAACCTGGGCTATTCAAGTGTTTAGTAAGGGCTTCCTGATCGCTATAGATCTGAATAACGTACCAGCGATTTTTTGCGTTTCTTTCACGAAGCACATAACCAGCCTTATAACCCGCATCATCCCGAACGGCACGTTCCATATCGAGTTGATATTGTCGTTGTACCGTATCGATTTCATTGCTATCAACAGTAAACTCAGTTAAGGTAACTACTGCCTTACCATCATTTACGATAGATAATGCATCTTTCTTTTCAAATAAAAGTACAGACTGTACATCATACATCTTACGATTTGTTAATTTAGAACCGACTTCATTAACAAATGCTTGATAATGGTCAGATTTTCGATGTGCTTCAATGGCAGCTAAATCTTTATAGATTTCAACTACATAAGACTCAGATGGATTCCCCTTTACATGAGCCACAGTCATAGACAATGTATTAGGCTCTTTTTCCATAGATGCTATCAAATTAGCTACACCTACACTATTATAAGTTCCTTGTAGCTCTACAGGTACTTCGAAACGATACATACCTACACTAGGTGCTGTATCTACAGATTGATCTCGCTCCATAACAAGAGCTGCAAAAGATGTGCTTACACCTAATACGGCTATGGCAGATGTTAGTACAATACGTTTTAGTAAATTTTTATTCATACATACTCCTTTACATATATCTTGATAGCTTCTCGGCAAACAAACCGATACGCTTATAAGTTAACAACTCACATACTCTTGATGTAAATTGTCCAAATCTACGGTAAAAGAAATTAAAAGTTAGATATGCTGGTATTGTACTGATAGTTTTAGGCAAGCGACGAAATATATTTTTTATGGAATATAACTCTTTATAGATCCAAAGATAGCCTTTTTCTAATTCTTCTTTAGACATACCTAACGGTGATACAACTACGTGAGACGTATTATATTTTGATAAATCATAATCAAAAATTCTATTTTGAGCTTCCATTCTCTTGTAGAATTCAGTACCTGGGTATGGTGTGACAATATGTGATGTAATTGTATCAATTTTCTGGCTAATAATCCAATCTAACGTATTTTTAAAAGTCTCTGGTGTATCTCCATCTAAGCCAAACACAAAGCTAGCATTAACCATAATACCACGCTTATGTAATTCGTTAATAAGTCGTTCAAACTCTTCACGATTATTTTGTATTTTATGAACGCTAGATAAAGATTGAGGGCTGATACTTTCAAAACCAATAAATAAACTCTGGCAACCAGTCTCTTTCATTAAATCCATCAATTCAGGGTATTGTCCTATTTTCATAGTAACCGCTGCATTCCAGTTTAACTTCAAAGGTTTAATACGTTCTAAAAACTGTTTAGTCCAAGAAATATTACCAATAAAATTATCATCAATAAACATGATATGTTTTGTACCTAATCTTTTGATATCTCCCAACACATCCTCTATATTGCGATTAATATATTGGTGTGTTCCAGAGCTATTATAGCAAAAATCGCACTTATGAGGACAACTTCTACTAGTAGAAACAACGTTATACCATAAGTAATCGGTCTTATCTATCAAGTCATATGCAGGTGATGCAATATCATCTCCAGATTCTAAAGGCGCAGAAACATATTGAGATTGCAACCGACCATGTTTAGTATCTTCTATAATTTGAGGCCATGTATTTTCTGCGAAACCTATACAAAGGCTATCAAATGCCTCCTTAGGTACGGTATCGAATGCTGTCGTAATATGTATACCACCAGCAATCACCTTAGCCCCTTTCTTTCTATATATAGCTGCAATTTCCATTGCTCTAGGCAATACATCAACAGTCACCGCAATACCTACTAAATCAGGTACATCATTAAAATCTATTTCTCTAATATTTTCATTTTCAATTGTGACCTCACACTCATGCCGAATAATATTAGCCACAGTTAATAACCCTAAATGTGGGGACATACGTATTTTTAAATCTGTATCCATAGGACGCTTCAACATACGTGGTTGAATCAATTTAACTTTCATATAAAACCTCTTATATAACAAATGCTCTACATTATTATAAAAGATTATGAGTCCTTTTGCATATAAAAACATCCTATCTATTAAAACTATATTGAGTAATATTAGTTCCAACAAATAGGATGTTACGCTTATATTGTTATATATTCAATAGTTGTACCATTTTCTTCAATGAGTTTAACTAAGTCTTTACCTTGAAGCCACACAGTCGCATCATTTTGGTTCGGATGAATGCCGATTAAATTATTTTCGTAGTCCGCATCAATATAATAATGGACCTTACGGTCCTCATCATGGAGCAAGCAAAATGGAGATACGTGACCTGGTTTAATCTTCAAAATATCCCATAGTTCTTCTTCGGAACCAAAGGAAATTTTTTTAAGTTTGTGGGCCTTACGGAACTGTTTTAAATCTACCCGCTTTGAACCACGAACGGTAATTAAATAATAATGCTCTCGTTTATGATCTCGTATAAATAAATTCTTCGCATCCCAATCAGGATATGGCAACTGCACATTTGGCTTATCGTCCATACTAAATAATGGTGCGTGATCTGTAATCTCAAAATCGATATGATGGTCACGCAAACAATCATATACACCTTGTTTATCTAACATGTAATACCTCTAATACATCAGTTATTCTTTGTGAAAGTAACTAGCATAATGAAAGTATCTATTATATCTAGCTAAAAATATCTCCAAACTTATTCTGGAATCGTATAGGTCCCATCAAATACAAATAAATGAGGGTTCTCGTGTACAAATACATCTTCGAAGATACCATCATATGTATATACTGCATCATCTTTTTCATCTAGGAAATCTAAGAATTCTGGATTATTCTCCCAGTCTTGTAAAATAGTCCATCGTTCAGCTCTATCAAATGGAATTGAACCACCAAAGTAATTGATTACCGATTGTAAATTCTCTGCTAGCTCATCCATCTTGAAGAGGCGCAAACCCGCAAGAGCATCTTCCCATACGATGCCTGTTGAATTATAGAAGAACTGATGATGTCCGCCATTATTGACCTCAGCAAAATACCAACATATTGCATTGAGATATCTTTGCTCTAAGGTAAAACCTTTTGAGGATTCTAAATAATCATCATGAGAGCCATAAATATTGATAGTCCAATACATGGGCTCATTAATGGTCCACATATCATCTGTAGCTTGGATTTCTTCCACTGTGATGGTGCGATGATGAGGAACACCTCGTTTATTTCGCTTTTTTCCCACCACATACTGGCTATAAGCTTTGCATAACTCAGGATACTCTGCTTCACACTGTTCAAAATCCATTTGCATATAGCACATATCGATGATTTCAAAGAAGTATTCTTTTATATCATTTCGATCTTCCTTAGTAGCTAAACGTACACCCTTATCTACTAACCTTAGCATCTGTTGCATCGCATCCGATGTATACGCATCATTATTACCAAGTGCAATAACTCCATACGCATAAGCACAGCGATAATACCACACCGCATCACGATACTCTTCATCAATAGACTCTAATACCTTAATTGCCTCTTTTTCATTGCCATTATTGTTATAAGCTCTACCGAGCTCACCTAACAGAGGTATAGATAAATTTTCTATGCCTACACTAGTTAACACATCAATAATAGTTTCTACTTGCTCAGTATCATTAAGGGCTTTTATAGTTTGTAATTGCTCTATATCAGAAAGTGCTTTAAATTGTTCAACCGTTAATGTCATTATGCCACATCCTGTCGTATTACAAATATAGTCTTATAGTTAACATTATTTAGAAACTAGCTACCACAAACAATAAAGAATACAGGTATACTATCTTCATTATCTATAAGTCCGTAACCTTCACATTCATGACCTTCGTATTCAATACCTTCAAAGAATACGTGATCACCAAGTTCTTTATTAGCCATTAAATTATGCAATTTAAAGAGCAATTCTTCTCTAGTAAAATATGTACCATTATCCGCCACAAGATGAGCCATAATTTCTACCTGCCACATGCCATCTTCTTTATCTTCTTCAAGTAATTCCTCATCGGTAACACGTTCATTATCAAAAAGTTGATCTTCACTTTCAATCCAAGCTTCATAGGTTACTAGAATTTCCGGTTCTTCTAATCTATCCTCGTCATCTACTTCATTATCTACATATTTCTTTACATTTTCATTGTATTCTTTGGAAAACTCTTCTCTGCCATATGTTTGCTTATTAAATACCCAATGTACTACATCATATGTAGGATAGTTATCTTTTTCGCATTCATTAATATCTCCAGTAGCTTTATCTTCTGTAGTATCTTTACTATTTTTCTTATCAAAAAGATTCTTAATGGTTTCAAATATCACAGGATAATCCTCCTTGTACTCTTTTGGCTTAATTTTAAATAGTTGATACTTTACTACTTCACAGCACCAACCAAGCTGTTTATCTAAGTGAGCTTCTTTCGTCATTTTTATGCCTGTCTCTATTAACTGTAATGCCTTCTGTACATGTTCAGACTCGTAGCTTTCACCAATAGCTAACGTCGCATGAGCATAACCACAACGATAATATCAAGACCAATCACGATGTGCCTCATCGATACGATCAAATAAATCGATAGCCTCTGCCGGTCGGCCATTATTGTTATACATACGTCCTAAGGTGCTTAATAGTATTGAGGACAAATTATCGATGCCTATATTATTTAACAGCTCCATCGCACGCTTGATATCGATATCCTCTTGACCATTAAGGAACTTAACCTTTTCCGCATCACTTAATTCTTGAAACTCTTCATCCGTAATTTCTTCTATACTGAAATATAAGTTCTTAATAAAGTCACCAAAGTTATCTGCTAATAGAGTAATTGAGTAATCACCTTCTTGGTCTATACGTACAACCTTAGGCTCACCGGTAGGACCACACTCACGATAATCGAGGAAAATCATGTCGTGACCACCGGAAATCGTATCGGCTACAACGACACCGATAGGGGGATATTTTACTTTCGAAATCCAAAATTCATTTCCTATCTCACCTAAAAGAGAGTATTTCTTATCTCTATCGATGCCATATATACCTGTTATATATACACAATCCCTATTATCATTGATAAAACAATTTTTATTTACTACACCACCATTATGGTTTTTAAGTAGCTCAATATAAGCGGCCGGCAATGTATACCCTAGATTTGCTTCAGCTGCTTTAATATCCTCATCAGTAACAGGTTTACCTATATAGGATTCAAATGCATAGTCAACATCGTTCCAAAATCCGGTCCAATTAAAATCTTTCAGATTACTCATAATACTCTCTCCTAGTTTAAACCGATATAATCTAAATTTTTAATTACTCATTCATAGAATAAGTTTTGATTAAAGCTTTTACCTCACGTCGTATCAATATGGTATCTACAATATAGGAAAAAATGATATAAGGAGATGCATTTATAATCGCTATAGGCGCTAATATAATTGCTACCCATAATAGATCTAGAGGATATGCATACCACTTAATATCTATGGTATTTAAAATGGGTATAACATAGTCTATTACTCTTAATTCCCATTGCATTAATGGATTTAATTCCTCACTTGTGCCTAATAGCCAAGTGAAAGTAAGGGCAAATATCAAACCATATACTATGCCAACAGGAATTAATATCTTCGCTCTCTTTTTTAACAGATCACGGCAAATCTCATCTTCTTCCTCTGGTGTTACATCGTATACCATATTACATTCTATCTGAATCCGTCTAAATCGATAGCGAATATACTTATACAAAAGGTTATTCGGTGAATATAACATAATGGGCTCCGTATACTATTTGTAGTAACTTAATTTTTAGAAAATATATCATCCATCTATGGCAAAGTAATGTAAATCTTTGAATTCATTATCCAAAATATATTGCAGGATCAGTCATCGTTTGTCCCCTTTACATAGCTTTCCATCTTCGGTCTTAAATCTAACACGATTTCCCAACTATCTAATGTAGGAACCTTACGATGTGCAATAAAATCTTCTATTATCTGTAATACCTCTTGATGGCCCAGCTCATTCTTACCATATATGATGGCGCCTCGGTCACCATCGTTAGTTACACTAAGCTCTATATGTAATAAATCAGTATCTTGATCACTACAAACCTGTACAAAGTTATACAGTTTATTATCTATGGAGATTGCACTTGATGGTGATATAACTACAAAATCTTGCTCTTGATCCTCAATAGCATACAGATTTTGTTCAACTTCATTCAGTGTAATACCTTCATATTTATAGGTGCCTACATCAATGGACCAATCCCTATATGTTTTCTCAAATGTATCTGTCATATGTATTGCCTCTCCTTTACGATATACGCTAAAACAAGTTTTCTAATTGACCTGCCATATCGGACATAAACTCATCAAATTTACAAAGCTCACTCAGTTCTTGATGTTCTATATCATAGCAACTTATCTTCTTAGTTTTAGGGTCCCATACAATTTGCCAATCATTATACTCGCCCAGTTCTTTAGATAAACGCAATAGATTACGACGACCTAATTTAAAGGGAATCGTATCAATAAGTGGGAAGAACTCTATAGATATAAAATCGGAGTCTGGCAATTCAAAGTAAAGTTGTTCGCCCTCTAAAAAATTCACTAATGCTTTTGGTAATTTAAATGGCTTTAACTGATCCATTTTATTTTGTATATCATGGAATTCAGCAGGCTCTAAAGATTTAAAATACTCGGCCATTTCCATATCGCCTTTTTCAAGGGCAATGCTATAGGGGCGCATACCATCCTTTTCCGTGATGGTCACATCAGCACCATGTTCTACCAAATATTTACACATCTGTAAATCCACATAACGAGTTGCTACACACAATGGAGTTGGCTTAAAGGAATATACAGAATCAGGCTTGTTATAGTTAATATCTACACCATTACGAATAAAGAAATCTAGGACTTCATAATTTTTATCTGTAATGACATTTCTGAAAGCTTTACCACCATATTTCTGTACAGTATGCCCTAAGTCATGAATAATCTGTAAGTGATTATATTTCTTGCCATATAAGGCAGCTTGAAAGGCATCTACTTTCACACGGTTCAAAGCATGAACATTGGCACCATGAGCTACGACATAGTCTATAATCTCTTTATTACCATACCGTACAGCTAATAAGAAACTTGGATTTTCCTCATCGTTAATATCAGCGCCATTCTCGACTAACCATTGAATACTTGGCAAGCAACACATAACCAAAGCTAATTCTAAAGGTGTATGCTTACTATACTCACCAATTTCTATAGGTTGATTAATATCCCAACCATTGGCTAATTCTATTTCAAGAGAATGAACATCCCCTTCAGTAATATCTGTTACAATCTTAGGCACTGATTCAAATGTACCTAAATCTTTTAATTGTATCATGTCTCTCTCCCATGAACTATATTTTAAAATGATTATCACTAATTACATTATATTACATTTATAAGTATGAGTGTATAGTAAAAGCCCTTCGCATAAGCGAAGGGCTAATCTATTATTTCTCTTGTACTTGTTTGCCACTCATATGTTCAATAGTAATTTCAAACATCTGTGTTGCTTTACCGTTCCGAGCAATTTGATCATCAGCTAAATCTTCATCAGGATAATATTTCATAGCGAATTCTTTTAATCGAGCTATAGATTCTGGACCGGCCTCTAATAAACGGCATCTCCCAAATACAACTGCACTTTGTACATACGGCGCCCATGGTTCACATTCATCAATATGCTCATTACCATATACGGTAAAGCATACCTTATCTGAAGTTTTCAATGCATCGACTTTATGCCCAGCTTTAGCTCCATGAAAATAAATTTTCTTCTTATCACAATCATAAAAATAATTAATAGGAATAGCATACGGGTATCCATTATCGCCGTTCATGGCTAAAATACCTCGACGATTAGATTGTAATAAAGCTTCTGCAGCACTATGGTCTAATTCATTTATCTTTTTGCGAACTGGTTTAAACATAATATATCTCCTAATTTTATTTATCAATCGTATTTACAAGATACATAAAAGTACCACTATTAGTATCATCAACTTTAGAATATTCTTTCCAATTTATAGGATATATCCCAGTTAATACTATAGGTGCTTCCATTCCACGCATTGTTCCTTTTCCTGTATTGGCATCCCAATTCATGCATCCAGTTTTAATAGAACCATCCTCAATAGAAAATTCAGCATATGTACAATTTATTTTTGTCGGAGGCTTTAGATAAGACATTTCACTAGTTATCTTAATAGTATAACCTTCAATAAATTTACTAGTTTTATTTCTGAACTCCTCTATACGCATTATATCTTTTAAGTAGTTATAACAACCTTGATCCTTAGCACCTTGCTCCTTCAACACATACACTTCATCATTTATAGTTTTAATACATTTTTTTGTCGTATATTTAAGCTCAATTGGAATCCATTTACCATCTAATATAACAAGAATATCGAGATGTAAATTAGTATTAAAATCAGGAACAAACTCTAGCCGTATTTCACAATCATGATATATTTCTTTTATAATCCACGCTAAACTAAATTGAAAATCTGCCTCTGAATGAAAGATAGGTCTCCATAAACTCAAGCGATGCATTATATTATGAATATCAAAGTAAAAACACATAACACATTCCTCGAATCATACAATACAACTCTTTAATTTCATTACTTTGCTTAATTGTAGAATGAAATTGAACACATAAAAAATCCATAGTGAACCTTGTGTTATGATTTAGGTGTCTAATCAAAATATAACCGAGGTAATCACTATGGACTACAATAATCATAACACGACATTACGCACAAACACTTAAACTTCGAAGAACGATTTTATTTAGAAAAGAGAATCGTTCTAGGAGATAGTATTGCTGCAATTTCACGTGCACTGGGCCGTTCTAGAACAATTATTTATACAGAATTAAAACGTGGTACTGTAATTAAAATTTGACAAGGTAAATCTCAACTTGTATATTTAGCTGATTCTGGACAAGCAACATATGAAAGACAACGTGTTGGCTCCTTTAATACCATGAGAATTGGTGCCATAGAATCTTTTATAAATTGGATTGAAAGCAAGACTCTAGCTGATCATTGGTCATTTGATGCTGCTGTTGGATATGCTAAACATAAGGGGTTGTTTGTGCGTAATGAAATAGTTTGTACTAAAACTTTATATAACTATATTCACAAAGGTGTATTAGGTATAAAAGCAATTGATTTACCATTGGTAGTACGGCGTTCCCAACGAAAATCTATTTTTATTTTGCTCGACCTTATTCTGCTTGGGAACATGGATCAAACGAAAGGCATAAGGGTTTACTTCGTAGATGTATACCGAAAGGAATGCCAGTAAAAGCCGTTTCAGAGGAAACAATTCAACGAATACTTCAATGGTGTAATAATTTGCCATGCAAGCTTCTAAATTATAGAACCCCCTGGGATTTCTTTCTTGAAGAAGTTAATAGAATTGTAGATTTGGATACTGTTCGATTTCATATTGCAATTTAAAATATGTTTTTTCTTGACAAATAATTATGAATATTACTCACCGTCTTCTATTCAACTAATTTTTTTATATTCTGCTACTTTATATTTTGATTTATCCAAACCCAAAGAGCAGCAAAGGAATATGCCGTATGCAGAATCAACATCCAGCGCATCTGGTGCTGGTGTAATAATCTTACTCAATGCATCTGCAAGAATTGTATCTGCACTTTGAGCAAAAACAAGGTCATTCACTAAAGCGATACCTCTTTTAGACTGGTTCAATCCATTTTTTATTTTTAGAAAGGCATTAGCTATCGCATCATCCATTTGATCTTCAACATTGGATGTTCCAAAGACCATCTGAAAAGACGTATCATCCATCTTCAACAAATGAATACCATCATAAAAGCTCTCAGAAGTTAAAGAATCCAATTCGATTTTACTAAAAATCTTTGATGCACCCAGTTTCTCCTCAATAAATGCATACTGAAGGATTTCTCCTAGCATATTTCCAAACGAATCCGTTTTTTTAGTTCTTTGGTCGTTAATCAACTGCATGGCTTCAATACCAATGCTTGCTTCATCATCTTCTTCCTTGAACTTTGCAATACGTGTTCTTGAATAGACATATTGTCCGATATTTTTTCTCAAGCACTTATAAAGGCCTTGATTGGTAAACGTGTCTCCATCTAGTTTCAGATGAAAAGGCGCAGTTGAGCAGAGTTACGCAGCCCAAGGATTTCAGAATGCGTAACCTCTTTAAAAACGGAATCAATTGTTCCTGCTTTTATAGTTGTATTGATATCAATAGTACTAATCAACTTTAATCACCTCAATTTTTATTTATACCATATGGTTCTGATTCTTCAGCAACCTTCAAAACTGCACTCGTACTAGGAGCATATTGATAAACTTTTACTTTCGCAGGTTCTGGAGTATCAGAAGAAACATCCGCATACTTCTTAAAGTTTTCGGCCTGTTCCATTACCTTTTCGAATACTTCTTCATCCCACTCAGGTGGATATCCATTTTTATAAAGAAGTACCGTCAAGTCCATATTTAACTGATTTTTTATATCATCTCTTGTAGACCAATCAGCAAACTGTGCTTTGTCGTCTACAAGTTCTTTTATTTTCTTAGCAAGCAACAAACACTTTTCTTCCTCATAAGGAAATCCGTGGTCGTCTCTTACTTTTACAAGAATGTCATAGAATGCTTTTTCTTCATAGCTGATACCAAGCTTTTCAAAGGATGTTTTGTCTTCTTGTAAATCCTTAAGAATTTTAATAAGTTCGTCGGACAAGTCATTAACAAAATCAGCAACAACTTCACTTGTAAATACCAACTTATCACGGCTGTTATAAGCTTCTACAAGCTTACGTAAACGTTCATCAAACTCTACTGCTTTAACTTTGTTAGTTCTTCCATAAGCCGAGATAGCCTTACGAAGAAGCTTCAATAATGCATTAAACTTAGTGATTGGCATCTTAACAGTATCAAGCTCTGCCAAGAAATCATCGCTGAATAAATCTACAGATCTTTGGTCATCAACTATATTTTCAATGCCTGTGCATGTGATAGCTTCCTTAACCATCTCTTCAACAACACGGTTCATAACTTCTGCATCTGGCGCATCACCTTGAGTCTGTTTGTAGATGATAGAACGAATTGCTAGATAGAACTGTGCTGTAGCAGTTTCTTTTTCTGTTAATTCGCCTGATGGGAAGCAGATGACATAAGCACTCTTCAATCTTCTTGAAAGTCCCATGAATCTTGTTTGTATTTCCTTTTTCATCTGAACATACTCAGCTGCAACATTTAAGCAGTTAAGTCTTTCAAGTGGTGTACCGGTATGAAATTTCGTTGCATTGAAGTCGACAAGAAGCTCATCAATCAATGCAAGATGGTTTCTGAAAATACCAAGAGAGATATTAAGCTCATCAACAGGGCTTTCCTGTGGCCCACCATATTTTTTGACAGCTTCGAGCATATCGTTCTTGATACCGATGTAGTCGACAACAAGACCTTTATCTTTACCATCAAATACACGATTTACACGCGATATAGTCTGAATCAGAGTGTGTTTCTGAAGCGGCTTATCAATGTACATTACTGCAAGAGATGGAACATCGAATCCAGTAATCCACATATCTACAACGATAGCAATTTTAAAGTTTGATTTATTATTCTTGAACTGCTTGTCCAACTTTTTGCGGTATTCTTTAGTTCCGCACATTTCAAACAGTTCTTTTTCATCATTCTGCCCCTGAGTAGCAACCATATTTACTTTTGGAAGCGCCATAAGTTTATCAAGTTCTTCCATAGTAAGCTGGCTTTCATCTTCGGCCTTCTTTGCTTCGCCCCATTCAGGTCGAATAGCAAGAATCTCTTTTAGCACTTTGAATGCCAGCGGTCTATCAGCACAGACAATCATGGCTTTCTGTACTATCTCAGGTTTTTCAGAGCAAAGTGCCTCATAATGATTTACGATGTCGACAGCAAGTTTTTTCAGTCTACCCGGATGCCCTAAGATAGCTGTCATCTTACTCATTGCGAGTTGGCTTTCCTCAATTTCTTCACTTGAAGAACCTTCAGCAGCACACTGATCATAATATTTTTGGATTTCTTTAGCCTGCTCATCAAATAAAACTACACGAGCAAGACGAGGTTCATAAGCGATTCGTACTGTAATACCATCATCGCTTGATTCTTTCATTGTATAGCTATCAACCACATCACCAAATACAGCAATTGTTTCATCGATAGGAGTTCCGGTGAAACCACAGTAAGTAGCATTAGGTAAACTTGCACGGAGATAATGGCCAAATCCATATGTAGTAAATACACCTTTGTCCGTCTTCTTCAACTTACTTCCAGTGCTCGTCTGTGTTCTATGTGCTTCATCGGAAATGCATATAATATTGCTTCTATCGGAAAGCAGTCCAGTGTTTTCACAGAATTTCTGAATAGTAGTGATATAAACACCGCCGCTTGGCCTATCCTTAAGTGTCTGCTCTAAATCTTTACGGCTTTCGATGCTTCGAACATCGCTCTCGTGCAGATATTTTGTAGCAGTAACAAATAATTCAGAAGTTTGAGTATCCAAGTCCTCACGGTCAGCAAGAATGATAATTGTTGGATTATTGAATGCCTCATTATCTCTTTGAGCAATTAAGCGAGATAAGAATAACATAGTATATGTTTTTCCACATCCAGTGGCACCAAAGTATGTACCACCTTTACCATCACCTGCAGGACGCATGTGATCCTTGATATTATTTAACATCTTGTTAGCTGCAAAGAACTGTGGATAGCGACAAACAATTGCTTCACTCTTCTTGCTGTCATCTGGATAAAAAACAAAGTCTCGAATCACTCGCAACAATCGTTCCGGAGCAAATGCACCAGCAATCATAGTCATTAAAGAGCTAATTCCGTTTGCGACTGTATCTGTATCATTTGCCTTATTCCATGAGTAGTAGTACTCATATGGAGTAAAGATGCTTCCTAATTTTGTATTAGCTCCATCGCTAATAACAGATAAAAAGCAATACTTCATCAATTTAGGAATGTCTCTTGTATATCTTTTTGTAATCTGCTCCCATGCATCATGAACAGTAGTATCTTCGTTTATGGCAGATTTAAATTCACAAATTGTTACCGGAATACCATTAATAAAGACAAGTAAGTCAGGTCTACGTAACCTTTCACCCTGAACAGAATACTGGTTAATCACTTTGAAGATGTTATTCTCTGGATGGTCATAATCAATATAATCAACATGGAGCGCAACCTTTGAAATATCGTCACGTTGTAAGTTAAATCCCTCATTAACAAGCCAGAAAGTTTCTCTATTGCCAAGATACAAAGGTGATGCCTGTATAAGAGCGATTTTATTTATAATCTTTTGCACTTCAACATCGCTTATGTCTTTGTAACGGCCAAGCAAGTATGTTCGCAAGTCATCTTCCAACAAGATATCTTCATATTGGCGATGAACGTTTTCACCGTGAACATAAGTATATCCTTGCAATTGGAACAGCTCGATAATGGCCTGCTCCAACTGGTCTTCGGTGAACTTACCCTTTTCGAAGAAGTAGTCCATATACGGCACCTCCTTTTATGCACGGGCCTCTTCGATTGCCCCTTTAATTAGAATTGGACACATATCTTTTATCTGTGCTTTTAATCTTTCGTTTATAACTTTTCTCTCATTGTAGGCTATAAATATTTTAGCGATACTTCTTTGAATATCAATATTTGGAATAGGAATTTCTATATTCTCCAAATCTCTAAAATAAACTCGGTTTCTCACACTATCGATATTCATAAAATCCATAAATCTTCCAGTTTCATCTCGTTTCAGCCACAAAAACAAATACTCTGGAGAAAGTTTATCTTCATCCTCGACATAAAAAACAATATACTCTTCGGTACAAATTTTAGGTTCTTCAAAATGAGAGTTAAAAGCTATTGCACCTTTGCTAATAACAGAAGGGTTGTAAACAAAATCTCTTGGATAAAAAATGTTACACTTATAAAATGTTGACTCATCTCTACTTCCTCTTGGAATAATAAAGCCATCATTTCCTACACCAATCAAATCATTATATTTAACCTGAGTATTCTTCTCGTTTCTTTCAATAAGATAAGGAAGTATACTTTCTTTTTTTGTATTCTTCTTTAAATCTTCAATTGAACCTATACAAGCCAATTTCAAATCTTCCAGACCACGCTCATAGCTTTTCTGGTTTTCAAGCATAGAAACATAAACTGCTGCGAACTTTCTTTGGATATCGATTGAAGGTAACTCTATCTCAATATCGCACATTTCGCTCCAATCAAATGTTTCTCTTGCCGAACCCCACGAGTTAAAGCGTGAATATCTGTCAAATTCAGGTCTCTTAAAATACATGAATAAATAATCAGGATTTAGTTCATTCTCATCGGTAATATAAAACACCACTGAAATTGATGATACTAACAAAGTATCCTCTGTGTTATTAAAGCAAAGAGACATCTTGTCACCTCGTCTAGAGGTATCTGGCACATATGCAAAATATCCCGGAGGCAACAATTTATATGATGTAAGTTTCACTCCATCCAAGTCAGCCTTCGTTGTAATCATCTTTTTCTGTGTAGAAATACCTACAACAGCATCTGGGCCATACTTATCATCTGAATTACGCAAATCGCTTACTTCAATATATTTTCCCAACTTAGTCAATGCCATATCCAATCCTCCTAAATGCTTCCTCCAGCATCTGCTGGGATTTCTTTTCTGCCTTCATAACATCTTGCATTTCAGCTTGAATACGAGCCATTTCTTCTGCATAGTTGATATCTAAGTCATGGTCAATAAATTCAATGTACTTGCTTGGTGCAAGGGAGTAGTTGTGCGAACGAACATCCTTAATTGTTGCAGACTTACAGAATTCTGCAACGTCACTATATTCAGATTGGTCAGCACTCTGCCAAGCACTATAAACTTTCTTTATTTTAGTAATCTGCTCATCGGTAAGAACAGTCTTCTTCTTCTTCTTATTCTTACCTTTGTCGATCACGATTTCTTCAATATTACTGTCCCAACGTCTCAAGTCCATAAATAAGATTTCATTGCTGCGGTCACGAAGCTGGCGGCCATTAACAGCACCTGCTTTCTTGTTCAGGTTCACAATCCAAAGTGTCACAGAAATATCTGTTGTATAGAACATATCTTTTGGAAGAACAATGATAGCTTCAACCTTATCGTTCTCAAGAATCTGCTTTCTTATTTCAAATTCATCAGGGTCATTTAATGCACCATTCGCAAGAAGGAAGCCTGCAATACCGTGACTAACATCAAGTTTAGAAATCATATGAAGAATCCACGCATAATTTGCATTTGAAGCACGTGGAACTGTATATCCTCTCCAACGGTAATCATCTGTTAATTCATCTTCTTTTCTCCAACCCTTAAGATTAAAAGGTGGATTAGCCATGATGAAATCAACCTTCTTATCTTTGTGAAGATCTTCAGTAAATGTGGAAGCGTTCTTTTCACCAAGATTATGTGCAATACCTCTAATTGCAAGATTCATTTTGCAAAGACGCCATGTTTCAGCCTGACTTTCCTGACCAATAACAGAAATCTTCTGACGATTACCGTTATGACGGTCAATAAACTTCATACTCTGAACAAACATACCGCCAGAACCACAACAAGGGTCATATACCACTCCGCTGTATGGCTCAATCATCTCAGCAATAAGTTTTACAACACATGCAGGAGTATAGAATTCACCATCTTCCTTTGTTCCAGAAGCCGCGTAAATCTGAAGGAAGTATTCATAAACACGACCAATAAGGTCTTCTTCTTGGAATCTCTTCTCATCAATCTGATTTACATTATCAATAAGGTCTTTAATCTTAGATTTATCAGCACCAAGTGTAGCAAATAGATTTAATGTCAATGCACCCTTAAGAGGTGGATTGCTTTCTTCAATATCTGCCATGGCTTGGTCAATAATAACTGCAATATTATTTGCAGATGCATTCTTAACGATATATGACCATCTAGCGGTTTCTTTTAAATAAAAAATATTTGCCGCATTATAGAAAGAAGGCTTTTCAAGAAATGCGGGGATATCTCCATACTGTTCTTGAAGTTCCTTACGACGTTTTTCGAATTTATCTCCAGCAAACTTTAAGAATACTAATCCAATTACTGCATCACGATTTTTTTCTGTTGTACCTACTCCACGAAGTGCTACTCGACAGTTCCAAAGGACGGTCTCTAATGATACTTCCACTTCTTTTTTAGCTTTTGCTGCTCTTGCCATTTTCTTAATCCTCCATGTTATCTGACGGGTCAGTTTTATCAGCCGCTTCTCCAGAGTGTACCCACGCATCTACTTCTGATATTTTAAATTTCCAAAGTCTGCCCATTTTATATGCTGGCATATTACGTTTTGCTATCCACTGCAAAACAGTCTCTCTTCCTACACCCAAATATGCCTAAATCTCTTTAAGGGTTACCCATTTTTCAATGTTGTTATCGTTCACAATTAGTCCTCCGTATCTATTTTATATGACACATTAACAGTCACATTTAATCCAGCACTCATTCTGAAACAAGACCGGTCGTTTAAGTCTTTCATATCCCACTCTACAATAAACTTCTTTTCAATGCTACGAGCTTCAAAGTTCGTAGCTATTTTTATAATTCCGTTTGGCCCAATGTCTGGAATTGGTCTTTCTGTTAATTTCGAAAGTGGGCTATTTTTATTCATTTCTTTTAATACAATATTTCTTCCGCTCCAATACACACTACCTGAATTATGAATCACCCATGTGTGCTGAAACTTCTCATAACAATTCACATCATGTTTTTGATTTCTTTCTTCTATCCAGAAATCATCTCCCGGATACAAAGCTCCTGCTCGTACTGCATGTACCTAGTCTTGTACCTACAAACCTTGTCTATTTATTTTGCTCGACCTTATTCTGCTTGGGAACGTGGATCAAACGAAAGGCATAATGGTTTACTTCGTAGATGTATACCGAAAGGAATACCAATAAAAGCCGTTTCAAAGGAAACAATTCAACGAACACTTCAATGGTGTAATAATTTGCCACACAAGCTTCTAAATTATAGACCCCACTTGGATGTCTTTCTTGAAGAAGTTAATAGAATTGTAGATTTGGATACTGTTCAATTTCATATTGCAATTTAAAATAGAAAAATATAATATTAAATTTTCGTAAGCAAAGCCACTGCCTCAACGTGCGCTGTCATTGGAAACATGTCTACAGGTTGAACTTCTTTGAGTTCATAGCCGTAAAGTGTAAGGATTTCAATGTCTCGAGCCATGGTAGCTGGGTTACAGGATACGTAAACAATACGTTTTGGTTCCATGCCAGCTGCAGAGGTTAGTACTTCTTCTTTACAGCCTGCTCGAATTGGATCGAATACGATGACGTCTGGTCGTACTCCAGCCTTGTAAAGTTTTGGCATTTCTACAGCCGCATCAGCGACGATGAATTCTGTATTATCATAGCCATTGCGTTTCGCATTTTCACGAGCATTAATAATGGCTGGTTCTACGATTTCAATACCTATTACATGTTTAGCTTTATGCGCCAAAAACAATGAAATGGTCCCCGTACCACAGTACGCATCGATTACAGTTTCATCACCTTTAAGGTCCGCATACTCAAGAGCTTGGTCGTAAAGCACTGTAGTTTGTTCTGGATTCACTTGGAAGAAGGAGTGTGGAGATAAGGTAAACCTTAAATCCTTAATGTGATCTGTAATCGTCCCATCCCCATAGAGGATATTATTTTTAGGTCCTAATATAACATTAGTTCGCTTACCATTAACATTGTGAACAATAGTTTCTACTTGAGGAATTCGTTCTGTTAATTTTTCTACCCACTTTTCTTGGTGTGGTAAATAATCTGTAGCAGTTACAAGGATAATCATCCATCCAGATTGTCCAATACGTCCGATAATATGGCGCAATACACCATTTCCTGTATGTTCATCATACGGTTCAATATCAAATTCTTTAGCGATTTGGTAACAAGCTTGAGCGATGATATTATTCCCTTCATCTTGAATAGGACAGTTTGTGCCTTGCACGATATCGTGAGATCCCATCGCATAGAATCCCATTTGAATATCGCCTTTAGTACCGCCTACAGGCATTTGCATTTTATTGCGATATGCCCAAGGTTCTTTAGGGCCTAATGTAGGTTTTACAAGGTCTGGATTTTGATGACCAATGCGTTCTATAACGTCCTTCACCTTTTGTGTTTTTAATGAAAGCTGTCCTTCATAGGTAATATGTTGCAACTGACATCCACCACAAAAGCCATAGAGATCACAGTGTGGATCAATACGATTAGGAGCCATCGTAACAATTTCTAAGAGGCGCCCTGTAGCATAGGTTTTTTTTACCATATTAATAGCTACTTTCACAGTTTCCCCAGGCAAGGCAAAGGGAACAAAGACTGTAAAGTCATCTACACGACCTACCCCTTCGCCACTACTGCCAATACCGTGAATGGTAACTAATACTTCGTCCCCAAGTTTAACAGGGGCATTCAACATAGCTTGTTGTTTTTTAGATACAGAAGTATTGGTATTTTGTTGTCCATTATAATGATTGGAATTCTGTTTCCCATTAGATCGTTTTTTATTCTGTTGTTTAACTTTCGATTTATTCTTGCGAGATGTACAACTTGTACCGTTCATTACGAGTCTCTTTTCTTCCAAATTTTAATCATGCCAGTTGCGATAAGTACGAAGAATACAGTGCCAAATTTCACGAGTAATTCTTCACCTTGAATATATGGCATAAGAAGTGGATCTTCCACAATCATTTCACCAGCAACCCAACCTAATAAAGCACCACCAGCCCAAAGGATGACAGGAAACTTATTAATGATACGAGCAAATAGTGTAGAGCAGAACACAATGATTGGAACAGTGATTAACATACCAACGATAACGAGCTCTAAATGTCCTTTAGCGGCACCAACTACGCCAATTACATTATCGATACTCATCATCGCATCAGCCACAATGATTGTCCAAATGGCTCCCATTAAGGAATTCTTAGCTTCGATATGTGCATCTTCATCTCCACCTTTTAAGAGTTGAATGGCAATCCATACAAGTACAAGGCCACCACCTAAATGAATAAGAGGAATTAAAGTAAGTGCTTCTACTAAAAGAGTGGCAAATACAAGGCGCATTCCAATAGCCCCCACTGTACCCCAGATAACAGCTTTCTTTTGTAATTCTGGTGCCAATTTACCCGCTGCCATCCCAATAACAACGGCATTATCCCCGGCCAATAATATATCGATCAAAATAATTTTGCTAATCGTTATCCACGTTGCAACTTCTAAAAATTCCATTCTATACTTACCTCAATTCACTCTGCTAATTCTATAACTATCCCTTAACTATACCACAAATTCTCTATTTTCTCATCTAAAAGAAAGCTCTTAGACTACCACTGTTATTCTTAAGATTAGCCTATAAGGTTCTTTATAATGACTATACTTTTACGAAAAAAATATCTCTCCTCCTACGACTAGAAGAAGAGATATATTACATTATTTTTTAAGTTTCTTTACTAACAAAGATGCCCCTACTACGAGAATAACAGCACCAATTTTAATGAGTAATGCATACGGTTCTACGGTATGTGAAATTAATTTATCTTCCACACTCATCGCTGCACCCACCCAGGCAAGGATACCGCCACCAACGTAAAGGATGATTGGAAAGCGTTCGATAGCTTTTACAAATAAAGTACTACCATAAATGATAATAGGTACTGTAATAAGCATACCGACAGCAACTAATGTCATATTACCACTAGCGGCACCAACTACACCAATAACATTATCAATACCCATAATTCCATCTGCAATAACAATGGTCATGATAGCAGCGCGCAAGTTATCTTTAGCCTCAATGTTGTGCTCGCTATCATCATCAACAACAAGCTTGTAACCGATCCATAAAAGAAGGATACCACCAACTAAACGAAGAGCAGGAATATTGTTCAATGCCTCTACAAATAGGAATGCCATAACAAGACGTAAAATAATAGCACCAGCTGTGCCCCAGAAAATCGCCTTCTTCTGTAAATGTGCGGGTAGGTTGCGAGCCGCCATACCAATAACGATGGCATTATCACCAGCTAATAAAATATCAATAACGATGATTTGAAGCATCGCTAATAAGCCTTGTACAGTTAAGATGTCCAATGTATCCTCCTTAGAATAAAACAATAGTATATATATTATAATCGATATAGTAAGGTAGTGTAAAATTCAATTATCAACATATATATACGTTTTTATCATAACTCTATCTTATTAAATAAGATAGTTTATATAAGCTCATTTCTCCCCTTACATAATCATAATATGGGCTCTATTTTTTTATATATTTAATTCCTTTTTTTCTTAGGTTTTGGCTATTAAATTAAGCTACTTTATGGTATGGTATAGTATATCGTTACTAGGGAGGTTAGTATGTATCAAACATATTCTATACCGCAAAAATTATGGTTGTTCATAAAACTATTTACTCCAATGTGCATCACTCAATTTTCCCTGATTGGGGCGACCTTTATCGCCATCTTTTTAACGGGGCAATATAGTACGACTGATTTAGCTGGTGTTGCTACGGGATATAATTTATGGCTCCTCTTCTATATCTTTGCACAAGGTACATTAATGGGTATCACACCAATTATTTCTCAACTATTAGGAGCTAATAAAACAGATGATATTCCAATAATCTTTCATCAAGGCCTTTTCATCGGTACAGGACTAGCATTTTTAATTTTACTAATCGGTATATTCGGCTTACGCCCTTTATTGACATATTTAAATCTTGAGCCGGCTGCCACCGAGGTATGTATTAGTTATCTGAAAGCCTTTGCACTTGGTTTATTCCCATTACTCTGGGTAAATACCTTGCGTAACACTGTCGATTCTCACGGATTAACGCATTACTCCATGGCCATCGTCTTTACAAGCTTTGTGATTAACGTATTCTTAAATTATGCACTCATCTTTGGTCATTACGGTTTTCCTGAAATTGGCGGTGTTGGTGCTGGCTACGGTATTGCTGGTGCCTGTTGGACAAACTTAGTTCTATTTAGCTTAGTCATTCTATTGCATCCTAAGTTAAAAGGCTATCGCATCTATAAAGATTTCCATAGCCCGAATTTTCACTATATCCGTGAACAATTACAAGTTGGTATTCCCATAGGTTTTTCTATCTTTTTTGAAGCTAGTATCTTTAGCATTGCTGGGCTCTTAATGGTTCACTTTGGATCTGCTGTAGTAGCAGCTCATCAATCTGTCATTTCTTTTACTAATGTATTCTACTGCTTACCATTAAGTATCGCCATGTCCGCTACCATTGCCGTTGCCTATGAACTCGGTGCAGGACGAAAAATAGAAGCTATCCAATACTCTTATATTTCTCGTGTATTAGCCATCATCATAGCCGTTCTTATATGCGCCTTTACGTTCACCCATATGGATAATATTGCTGATCTATTTACAAATGATGATGAAGTATATGAACTTATTTATCAATTCCTCGGATATGGCGTATTCTTTGCTGCCATCGATGCCATAGGTACTCCATTACAAGGTATTCTAAGAGCCTATAAGGATGTAAAAGTAGTGCTTTACATCTCGCTCATATCCTATTGGGGCGTATGTTTCCCAACAGCTTATATCCTTGCTAAAAATCCTAATTATGGACCATTTGGCGTATGGATTGGTTTGTTGGCTAGCGTAGTAGTTGCGGGTATATTATTTACACTTCGCACATACTACATACAACATTACAAACCTAGAACTATTGTAAAATAATAAAATCACCTATTGATTACGCTCAAGTGTAAGTAATCAATAGGTGATTTTTTTATTTTAGAGCCTCTTGTTTCTCTACTTTGGACATACGGAAAAAATTATATAGCGTTTCTGCCGTCTTATAATTCATAGATTCTACATTTGCAAGTTCATCAATAGATGCCTCTTTCATGGCCTCTAAACTATTAAAGTGAGCCCATAAGGCCTTACGGCGTTTAGGCCCGATACCTTCAATATGGTCAAGAATAGATTCAAGATTTCGCTTACCGCGCAACTTACGGTGATAGGTAATGGCAAAGCGATGCGCTTCATCACGAATTTGTTGAAGTAATTGAAGCTCCGGCGTGTGATGACTCAAAATGATACTTTCAGATTGTCCCTCTACAAAGACCTCTTCAATACGCTTAGCCAAGGAGATAACTGGCACATCTGTAACACCAACGGCACGGATTAACGGCAAAGCCGCATTGAGCTGACCTTTACCACCATCGATGATAATAAGATCTGGCATAGGCCAGTCTGTTTCATTACCGTAACGACGTTCCATAATTTCAGCCATCGATTTAAAATCATCAGGTTTACCTTGTGTGGTTTTCAGTTTAAAGCGGCGATATTCTTTCTTCGCAGGCTTGCCACCTTCAAAAACAACCATAGAAGCCACCGTTTCAGTTCCTTGTGTATGAGATATATCAAAACACTCCATACGTTCGGGTAAACGTGGTAAGTCGAGAATCTCGGCTAGCTTCTTAATCGCCCCGCCAGTCTTATCGATTTGGTGCTGCCACTGACGACGACGTTCTTCAAGGAAAGTTTCTGCATTTTCATGAGCCATCTTAATCATATCCATCTTATAGCCACGTTGTGGCACAGATACATCTACATGTTGGCCTTTGAGCTGTGTAAACCATTCACTTAATAAGTCCCTATCGGTACTCTCCATAGGTAGTAGTAACTCTTTAGGGATAAAGTTTGTATCTCCATAGTATTGCTTGATAAAGTCTGTCATAATGGTTTCTGAACTATCGCCATCATGTTGTACAAAGTAATTTTCACGGCCTAGAAGTCGACCACCACGGATGAATAGCAACTGTACACAGGCCATCGATGTATCTACAGCCAATCCTAAGACGTCTAAGTCGCCACGTTGGGTAACCATGCGTTGCTTTTCTTGTATCTTTTCAATGCTAGACAATTGATCACGATAACGTGCAGCATCTTCAAAGCGCAAATCTTCTGCAGCAGCCTCCATCTTTGATTTAATTTCCTTTAGCAATGGTATAGGTTTACCTTCAAAAAGTTCTATGATTTCGTCAATATACTTTCGATAATCGGGTACCGATATTTTATTAAAACACGGCCCCTCGCAGTAATGCATATGATACTGTAAGCATGGGCGTTCTACCTTCATAGACTTACAGGTACGCAATGGATAGTACTGTCGTATTAATTTCAGTACCACATGAACAGATGTGACATCTGTAAAAGGGCCAAAGTACTTGGCTCCATCACGCTCTAGGCGACGCGTCATATATACTCGAGGATAGTCCTCTTGCACTGATATTTTAACATAGGGATACGTCTTATCATCACGAAGCCTAATATTATATTTCGGTTCATGCTCCTTGATAAGTGTATTCTCCAAGATGAGCGCTTCCATCTCCGTTTTTGTTTGAATGACTTCTACATCGACGGCTCGTTTCATCATGGCCGTAACCTTTGGTGCGCGGTTCGCATCGTTACGTACATAGGAACGCACACGGTTGCGCAGATTAATAGCTTTACCTACATAGATGATGCGGTTATATTGATCACGCCATAAATAGACACCTGGCGTCGTTGGCAGATGACTGACCTTTTCCAGTAATTCTTCAGACGGCATGTTTCCTCCTTTCCTTATAGATTTTTAGATGTTTTATTTCTTATTCTTCGCTGCTTTCATAAATTTCTTAGTCTGTTCCAATACAGGACCTAAGAATTTCCCGGTATAGCTTTCTTTCACCTTAACAATTTCCTCAGGCGTACCAGTTGCCACGATAGTGCCTCCGCGATTACCACCTTCAGGACCAAGATCAATAATGTAATCAGCCATCTTAATAACATCTAAATTATGTTCGATAACGACAACTGTATCTCCGCCCTCTACAAGTTGTTGCAATACATGTAACAACTTACGAATATCTTCAGCATGAAGACCTGTAGTAGGCTCATCGAGGATGTATAGCGTTTTACCGGTGCTACGACGCGCTAGTTCTGTAGCTAATTTAACCCGTTGAGCTTCACCACCAGATAAGGTTGTTGCGGCTTGACCTAAACGAATATAGCCAAGACCTACCTCTTGCAAGGTAACCATTTTACGATTGATCTTCGGAATAGCGCTGAAGAACTCAACCGCATCATCTACCGTCATATCTAGTACATCAGCAATAGATTTACCTTTGTATTTAACCTCCAAGGTTTCACGATTATATCGCGCTCCTTTGCAGACTTCACAAGGCACGTATACATCTGGAAGGAAATGCATTTCAATCTTGATAATACCATCACCACGGCAAGCCTCACATCGACCGCCTTTTACGTTAAAGCTAAAACGACCTTGTTTATAACCGCGCATCTTAGCTTCTGGCGTTTGACTATATAGTTCACGAATTGCATCAAATACACCTGTATATGTAGCTGGATTGGAACGAGGTGTACGCCCGATAGGGCTTTGATCAATATTGATGATTTTATCAATATGTTCAATGCCTCGAATCTCTTTATGAGCTCCCACCTTATGATAAGAACGATACAACTGATTGGCTAATCCTTTATAAAGGATTTCATTGATTAAGGTAGACTTACCAGAACCACTGACCCCCGTAACGACAGTAAATAATCCTATCGGAAATTTTACATTAATATTTTGTAAGTTATTTTCCTTCGCACCGCGAATCTCAATACAACTCTTACCTGGTTTACGACGCTCTTCTGGTAGCGCAATAAATTTACGACCACTCAAGTATTGTCCAGTGATAGAGTCTTCTACGTTCATCACTTCCTCTACCGTACCAGACGCAATGATTTGCCCCCCATGCTCACCAGCACCTGGACCAATATCTACTAAATAATCGGCAGCACGCATCGTATCTTCATCATGCTCTACAACGAGCAAGGTATTACCTAAGTCACGTAACCCTTTTAATGTATCGATGAGTCGATCATTATCGCGTTGATGTAAACCGATAGATGGCTCATCTAGGATATATAATACACCTACTAAGCCAGAGCCGATCTGTGTAGCCAACCGAATACGCTGTGCTTCACCACCAGATAATGTGCCTGCACTACGGTTCATTGTTAGGTAATCGAGACCTACATTATTAAGGAAACCTAAACGAGCATTGATTTCCTTTAAAATTTGAGCACCAATCACTTGTTCACGTTCAGTTAGCTGTAGATTACCAAAAAAATCGAGTGCTTCTTTAATAGTTAACTGCGTTACTTCGTTGATATTCTTATCCCCTATAGTAATAGCTAATACTTCAGGTTTAAGACGAGCCCCATGACATGTAGTACACGGCTTAATAGACATAAACTTTTCAAATTCTTCACGCATAGAGTCTGTAGAGGCTTCACTATGACGGCGCTTGACCATCGGTAAAATCCCTTCGTACTCAGTAAAGAATTCCTTTATCTCACCTCTCATATTTTCATAGGTGAAACTTACCTTATCCGTCGTACCGTACATCACCTTTTTCTGTAATGCTTTCGGCAATTCATCATAGGTGGAGTCTAAGGAATATCCATTAGCTTTTAATAGACCTTCTACTTGACGCATAAACCAAGCATTAGGATTGGAGCTCAAAGCTTGCACGCAACCATCGGCAAAGCTAATAGATCCATCTGGAATAACGCGCTCCTCATCAACCTCCATAGTAGAACCAATCCCTAAACAAGATGGGCACGCACCAAACGGACTATTAAAAGAGAACATACGCGGTTCAATTTTAGGTAATGAAATATGACAATCTGGGCACGCAAAATGTTGGCTATACATGTGTTCAGGTCCGTCTACCTCTTGAATCACAACGATGCCTTCTGCCCATTTTGAAGCGGTCTCCATAGAGTCAGCCAACCGAGATTCAATGCCTTCTTTTACAACGAGACGGTCCACAACGATATCGATGGAGTGTTTCTTGTTCTTCTCTAATACAATTTCTTCGTCCAAGGTACGCACTACACCGTCTACTCGAGCACGAACAAAGCCTTCCTTGCGAAGTTGTTCAAATACCGATTTATGTTCCCCCTTTTTACCTTGAATCATAGGGGCCAGTACTAAAACCTTAGTACCTTCTTGAAAGCTCATTACATCATCGGTCATTTGTTGTATTGTTTGCTGGGTAATAGGCTTACCACACTCTGGGCAGTGTGCATGACCTACGCGTGCAAATAAGAGACGTAAATAGTCGTAAATCTCCGTAACAGTGCCCACTGTAGAACGAGGATTACGGCTGGTAGTCTTTTGGTCGATAGAAATGGCGGGAGATAAACCTTCAATATAATCGACATCGGGTTTATCCATTTGTCCCAAAAATTGACGTGCATACGCAGATAGGGACTCAACATAACGTCGTTGCCCTTCTGCATAAATCGTATCAAATGCTAAGGATGATTTACCAGAACCACTGAGGCCAGTTAAGACGATAAACTGATCACGTGGTAAGGATATATCAATATTTTTTAGGTTATGCTGACGCGCACCTTTTACAATCAATTGATCTTTCATTATCTTTCCTATTTAAAGAGATGATACCAAACGGCATCATCTCTCTGATTACTAACATGAAATAATATATGTATATTATCGCACATATAGTCTATATAATCTATGTGTTTTCTTACAATCTTTTAAAATTGCTCCTAAGATTTACTTTTTGGACTCGTCCGCTTTCTAGATTTAGCAGAAGCAGGCTTCTTCAACTTGCTATCTCCTGCACTATGAATATCGGACCATTGTTGACGTAATACGCCCAATTGATCACGTAACTTAGCCGCAGTTTCAAATTCAAGCTGCTTGGCGGCGGCCTTCATTTGACGATCTAGCTCTTCAATCTTATTGTACAATTCTTCCGGTGTTATATCTGCCACCTTAGGTGCTGATGTATCTTGAACATATGGTTCGTGTCCATGGTCCATACCCTCTGAGGATTTTTTTTGTTTTCCTTTTTTCGGTGAAAGTCCCTTTCCATCGGTAACCATATCTTCTTCGATTTTCGTTAATTCGATAAGCTCTTTTACATCTTTAGATACAGATTTAGGCGTAATATTATGTTCAATATTATAAGTCTCTTGCACGGCACGACGACGATCGGTTTCATCGATAGCTCGTTGCATAGAACCTGTTACACGATCTGCGTACATGATAACGTGACCATTCACATTACGAGCTGCACGACCGATAGTTTGAATCATAGCCGTATCGGAGCGCAAGAAACCTTCCTTATCTGCATCTAAGATAGCAACTAAGGAAACCTCAGGCATATCGAGACCTTCACGAAGCAAGTTAATACCAACTAAGACATCGAATACGCCAGCCCGCAAATCACGAATGATTTCAGCCCGCTCAATAGTAACAATATCGGAATGAAGATAACGAACTCGTACGCCCATTTCCTTCAAGAATTCCGTTAAGTCCTCAGCCATCTTCTTCGTCAATGTCGTAACAAGAACCCGTTCATTCTTGGCAGCTCGTTTGTGAATTTCTCCAAGCAAGTCATCCATTTGCCCCTTAATAGGACGAATTTCTATAGATGGATCTAATAGGCCCGTAGGACGTATGATTTGCTCTGCAATATTTGTTTCTACTTCCATTTCGTATGGGCCAGGTGTAGCCGATACGTATACAATTTGATTGATACGCTCTACAAATTCATCGAATTGAAGAGGTCTATTATCTAATGCAGAAGGAAGACGGAAGCCGTATTCGATAAGAGATTCTTTACGGGCACGGTCACCATTGTACATAGCGCGAATTTGAGGCATCGTCACATGCGATTCGTCCACCATGATGAGGAAATCATCTGGGAAATAATCAATCAATGTAAACGGTGCTTCCCCAGCCTTGCGTTCAGACATATGACGGGAATAATTTTCGATGCCCGAGCAATAGCCCATCTCCTGCATCATTTCTATATCATACCGCGTACGCTGTTCTAAGCGCTGAGCCTCCAATAGGCGGTCAGCAGCTTTTAACTTTGCCAACTGCTCATCTAATTCGGCTTCAATACGCTCTACAGCAATATTCATCTTCTCTTTCGTCGTTACATAGTGAGATGCTGGATAGACAGCAACGTGTTTTCTTTCCGCAATAACTTCACCCGTCAAGGAATCTACCTCTACGAGGCGGTCGATTTCATCACCAAAGAGCTCCACACGAATGGCTCTTTCACTATAAGCGGCAGGGAAAATATCAATCGTATCCCCTTGCACACGGAATGTGCCGCGGATAAAGTTCATATCATTTCTCGTATATTGAATATCTACGAGTTTAGATAAGATTTCATCGCGCGATTTCGTTTGACCCAAGCGCAAGGACAATACAAGATCAGAATAGTCCTCAGGGTCACCTAAGCCATAAATACAGCTAACAGAAGCAACGATAATGACATCACGACGTTCAAAAAGGCTCATCGTAGCACTATGTCGCAGTTTATCAATTTCATCATTAATAGACGCATCCTTCTCGATATATGTATCACTAGAAGGAATATAGGCTTCCGGTTGATAAAAATCGTAGTAAGATACAAAGTATTCTACCGCATTATTTGGAAAGAAACTTTTAAATTCACTACATAATTGAGCCGCCAAGGTTTTATTATGAGCAATGATCAAGGTCGGCTTTTGAACTGCTTCAATAACCTTAGCCATTGTAAAGGTCTTACCAGTACCAGTGGCACCGAGCAAAACTTGAGCCCATTCACCGCGTTCAATACCTTCTGTTAAAGATTGAATCGCGGTAGGTTGGTCACCTGTAGGCGCAAAGGGCGCCTCCACTTTAAATGGTTGGCCCCCCTCGTAATTATATGTACTATGCTTCATTACTGTTCATCCTGATGTTTACGGATGGCTTTCATTTCTTCATCCGTCAAACGACGACCTGCATTTTCCGCTTGATTCAACGTATCCTCACCTTCTAAGACTTCGATGAGCATAGCAATAGAAAAACGATCTAGTGTAGGTGTGGTCTTCTGAATTTCATCAGCCATCATCCAATCTGATTCAGTATAGTTATTAATACGATCTGTAATCTCTTCCCAGTTTGAAAGTAGCAATCTCGTAATGGGGCGATATAGTTCAATACCGAAGTACTCGATTAAGCTAACTATCTTATTCATATTTTCTAGGCTAACATTACATTCATTTTTTTTATTTTCAGATTCTACATATTCAAGTAAGAATTCCCGGTTATATTTATTTGTCACCTTGAATCATTCCTTTATTAAATAGCGCATTAGCAAATTCTTTTGCATTAAATGGACGCAAGTCATCCATACCTTCGCCAACGCCAATCCAGCGTACGGGTACGCCTAGTTCCTCTTTAATAGAGATAACTACGCCACCTTTTGCCGTACCATCTAGTTTAGTTACTACAATACCATTTACTGGTACAGCTTGACCAAATAATTTAGCTTGGCTTACTGCATTTTGACCCGTAGTACCATCTAAAACGAGCAATGTTTGATGCGGCGCACCTTCTACGTGGTTATTCGCAACACGACCCATCTTTTTAAGCTCTTCCATAAGGTTAACCTTAGTATGTAGCCGACCAGCTGTATCTACGATAACAAGGTCTGCATTACGAGCTTTCGCAGCTTCCATTGCATCATATACAACGGCAGCAGGATCTGCACCTTCTTTATGTTTAACTATTGGTACACCAACGCGATCAGCCCAAATGGATAATTGGTCAGCTGCAGCGGCACGGAATGTATCACCTGCAGCAATGATAACCTTTTTACCTTCTTTAGTATAATAGTTAGCCAATTTAGCGATTGTCGTTGTTTTACCAACACCATTTACACCAACTACGAGGATAACCTCAGGATGGTGCAAAGTAATTTCATCTTCTTGATCGATGAGCATTTCCGTGATGCGGTCTTCCATAAACGGCATTACATCGCCTGTATGATTGATGATACCTTCTGTTACACCACGACGAATTTCTTTCATCAAGTATTCTGTCGTCTTAGGGCCTAGATCACTAGTAAGCATAACTGCTTCTAAATCATCTAAGAAATCATCATCGATTTGCGCATAACCAATAACGATGCTTTCTACATTTTTTACAAAAGACTTACGAGTTTTCTCTAAACCGTCTTTAATTCTATCAAAGAATCCAAATGCCATTATGCTAGATCCTCCTTCACATCTTCAAATGCTACTGTTAATAATCGCGATACACCGCGTTCCACCATGGTTACCCCTTGAAGTACTTCGGCGGCTTCCATCGTCTTTTTACGGTGAGATACAACGATAAATTGTGTTTCTTTATTTATTCGATTTAAGTAAGAGCTAAATCGTTCAACATTAGCTTCATCAAGCGCCGCGTCAACTTCGTCAAGCACACAGAACGGAGCTGGACGATAATCAAGGAATGAGAACAATAAAGCGATAACCGTAAGAGCACGCTCACCACCCGATAAGAGTGTCAATTGTTGACGCTTTTTCCCTGGTGGTTGAATATAGAAATCGATACCACCCGTCAAAATATTATCTGGATCAGTAAGTACAATTTGCGCAGTACCGCCACCAAACAATTGGCTGAATACTTCTTGGAATCTACGGCCTACCACATCCAATACATCGTATAGCTGTGTACTCATCGCCTTATCCATTTCGGCAATAACCGCCTGTAATTGCGCCTTTGCCGTATCTAAATCAGCTAATTGTGTGGTTAAGAAATCATAGCGTTCTTTAGTCTCTTCGTATTCCTCAACGGCATTTGGATTGACTGGACCCAATTCGGCAATTTCGGCTATCAAACGAGCTTGCTCATCCTTCCAATCGTTAACGGAGCCTTCAATGCGAAGGGCTTGAGCATCTTCCAAAGTAAAGCCTAGCTCTTGTAATTCTTCTACAAAGCGCTCACAGTCCATGCGATGACGTGTAATTTTACCTTCCATATCAACAAGGCGACCTTGCACCACTTTATAGCGTTGATTCAATCGGTCTTGCTCACTTAGAATAGATTCCATTTCTTCGCGACCTGTAGATGTTTTATCATAGGCTTCATCACGAAGAGCACGTAATCGTTCAACCTCAGCCGTAGCAGAGGTCAACTCTTGTTCTGCCACTTCCTGATCCTTAGGTATTTCCTTTTCATAGCGTTGTGTAGTACTAACTAACAAATTACGAAGTGGTGTTAAGCGCTCAATAATACTAGAAATAGACTGATTACGCTGTTCACGTTGTGTTTCCCGTTCCTGAATGGTATGTCGCAAGGTATCACAAGTAAGACGAGCTTCCGTGAAAGCTTCATACGCCTCTTGTTGCACCTTTTGCAACATAGTTAATCGATCCATCAACGCCCCTTGATTACCATCCACACCATAATTCTCTTGCAAGGAAGCTAATGCTGTTTCTTGATCTTTCAAGTTAGCAGTTGTAGTAGCCAAATCAATATCAATTTGTACTAAACGTTGCTCTTCTTCATGAAGAACACGTTTCTTACGATCCAATTGATTTTGTATATTTTGTACCTTTGTTTCACTAGCCACATAAAGTAAATTTGTATGCTGATAGCTTTCATCAAGAGTCGCTTGTTCCTTTTCAGCCTCTTCAACCCGTTTCTCAAGGCGTTCTAAGTTAGCTATTAAGGAACGTATTTGTCCTTCAATTTGTACCAGTTCTTGTTCAAGACTAGTAGCCTCTTCCTTGCGGCTCAATACAGAAGCACGCTTGCGCTTTGTGGCACCACCGGTTAAAGAACCACCAGGTTGAAATTGTTCCCCCGTAAGAGTTACGATGCGCAATTGCTGATTGTATTTTTTCTGTAATCCAATGGCATCATCCATGGAAGATACTACCAAGGTGCGACCCAATAAGTATTGGAAAATATGGGCGTACTTATTATCAAAGGAAATACAATCAACAGCAGTGCCTAATACACAGCTTTCATGTAAAGCCGATGTATCATATGGTTTACCTTTAACAGAATCCATCGGCAAGAAGGTTACACGACCACCTTGGATAGATTTCAAATAATTGACACCCTCCGCAGCAGCGCGAGCTGTAGTAGTCACAACATGGTTAACACTTCCTCCTAAGGCCGTTTCGATAGCCGTAGTATATTTGTCCTCTACCGTAAAGAGATCACCAACAGCGCCTGTGATTTGTTCGCGCCAAGAACCTTTACCATTGAGGATATTCTTTGTGCCTTCTAAGTAACCTTCGTGCTGTTCCTCCCACTGTGCTAAAAGTTCTAATCGACCTTTTGCACGTTGTTCTTGAGTGCGCAGCTTTTGTAATTCCTTACGCTCTTCACGCACTTTCATAGCCGCATCCTTAGCATCATCAACGAGGGCTTGTCGTTTAGCAGCTAAGACATTAAACTTTTGACCTAACGTTTCAAATTCAGAACGAGCGACTTGTAGTTCACTATCTACCTGTGCTATTTCAGATTCTAGAATAGCACATTGATTTTTACTTTCCACCTTGCGAGCTTCTAAGCTTCGAATACTAGCCTTAGCCGTTTCAATAGCACTCACAACTTCTAATTGACGTTGCTCAAAAGCCTCTCGATTAGATTGCAAGGATTGAAACTTAGCTTGTTCTGACCTTACATCTTCAACAGCCTTTTTGTAACTCGCTTCTAATTCTTCTATATTAGACTCTTTTTCTACTAATTGAGCACTTTCATCTTGAATCAATTGATTTAAGATGCGCAATTGTTGCTCCTCGCCCTTTTGCGTAGCCTCTAGCTCGCTAATGCGCATAGACGTTTCATCTAATTCACGGCGCGCTGTTTTTAGTTGCTCTTCTAAGAGACGTAAGTGACCAGATAAGCGTTCTTCATCACGTTGCTTTTCAGTATATTGAGCCTCCCACAACTTAAGCTGTTCCTGCTCTTTTGACGAGGACGATTGCAATTCGTGACGACGAGCCTCTAATTTAGACAATTCAGTTTGAAGCTCAATTTCTTCATCTTTAAAGGCAATATTATCGTTTTCAAAACGTGTTAAAAGGCGATCAGATGTTTTATAATTGTGAAAGCCTAATGCCCCATCATAATCGCGCTTTGTGCGGCTTAAGGTCATATATTTTTTAGTCTTTTCCGCTTTTTCAGACAAAGGTCCTAGTTGCTCTTCAATGGTAGCCATTACGTCCCGTACGCGCTCCATATTACGGTCTGTACTAGCAATACGACGTAAAGCATCTTCTTTATTAATTTTAAAGCGAGAAATCCCAGCTACATCTTCAAAGATAAGACGACGTTCTTCAGGTTTAGAATTTAAAATAGCATCAATTCGGTTCTGTCCAATAATGGCCATGGAATCTTTACCAAGACCGGTATCTGCCAGTAAAAGATGTATGTCCTTTAAACGACAAGAGCGCTTATTGATGAGGAACTCACTTTCACCAGTACGATAGATACGGCGTGTTATAGCCACCTCAGCCATATCTATATCTAATTGTTGGTCACTATTGTCAAATACAAGAGTAACCTCAGCAGCGCTCATAGGTTTGCGCTTTTCCGTACCAGAGAAAATGATATCCTCTGCTTTTTGACCACGTAAATTACGAACATTGGATTCCCCTAAAACCCATTTCATGGCATCCGTAATATTACTTTTACCACTTCCGTTAGGACCAATAACGGCAGTCATTCCTGGTGAGAATTTTACAACCGTCTTATCTGCAAACGATTTAAAGCCCTTTAATTCCAACCGAAGTAATTGCATGACTGCCTCCTTTCTACCAACAACCCTAAATAATCATATCTTTTATTATAACACATATTGCAGGCCATCAATACAGCAACGAACGGTATTTCTCGTGCGTTCTTCACACCATTCAAATGCATACTGCGGATACTGAATCTGAAAGTATTTAACGTTTCGATTATTAAGGCCTCGCACCTTAGATGTTAAGCATCTCGGATAAGAAATAACAATATTATGCTTTACAGGAATACCATTAGTCCTAATATAATTTGTTCTATCATTATTAGTGTTATCTATACATCCACTATTATCAACATTAACTCTACTTAATTTTAAGCTTCCATAAGTAGCATCTTCAATTAAACTAAAACAATCATTACTTATTAAGTACTTAAACTGAGATACATGCTCATCAATACAACGTTCAATTCGCTGCTTATACTGTTCGTTCACAACC
>JABLTM010040598.1_pt1 | contig 37436 bp, 32 predicted proteins | sample 7160121 | NCBI WGS metagenome assembly JABLTM01 (sample SAMN14651224, study PRJNA627086) | human gut metagenome | isolation source: feces | host: Homo sapiens
TCATTAAAATTTTTTAATAATTATACAAATATTGAATTAAATAAAAAATTAATTATTGCAGATGTTTATGAATTAGGTGAAGAAAATATGAAATTTGGGATGTATTTATTTGTTGAATTATTTTGGGATAAAATAAAAATAAATAGAAAAATAAAAAAAGCAATTTATTTAGATGAAATTTGGAGATTAATTGGAGTAACATCAAATAAAGATGTTGCAAAATTTATTTATAAAATATTTAAAACAATTAGAAAATATGGTGGAAGTAGTGTAGCAATTACACAAGATATTTCAGATTTATTCAGCTTAGATAATGGAGCATATGGAAAAAGTATTCTAAATAATTCAAGTATAAAAACATTTTTTTCATTAGAAGAAGAAAATATAAAATTATTATCACAATATTCAAATATTTCAGAAAAAGAAAAAATAGAAATAAAATCTTTAAGAAGAGGAGAGTGTTTAACATTTGTTGGAGATGAACATATTTTAATAAAAATAAATGCAAGTGATTTTGAAAAAAAAATAATAGAAGAAAAAAATAATTAAAATATTTTTTGATAAGAAAGGAAAAATAAAAATGGAGTTAGAAAATAAATTAGAAAATAATATAAATAATGAATTAGAAAAAGAACAAAAAAATTTTTTTGATACTACTTTTGGAAAAATAATAAATAAAGCATTAGATTTTCGGGTTAAGAGCAATGTTACCAGATGTAATAGAGAATCAGGTTATAGAAATAAAAGATGCTTTAATAGAAAATGGAATAAAAGATGGTTTACATACGGCAACAGAATGTGTAGTTGATATTGGAAAAAGTATTTCCGGAATATTTACCGGAAAATTTGAGAATATTTCACAAGTTCAAACAGCAATTGGAAGTGGAGGAGTAATTGATACTTTTTCAGATTTAATTGATAAAGCATCAAATAAAATATATCAAAAAGGAATAATAAATAGTCAAATAAAATCTGTAATAACAGGTGGGAAAGATATAATTTTGAATAATGTTACAAGTAATATAAAAAATGAAATGAATTTTCAAGAGAGAAGTATACACAATATAGGAAAATATGTGGATAACTTTAATGAGTATTTAAAAAGCAAAGATTTTGAAGGAATGACAAAAGAATGGAAAAAAATACAGAACAATTTAAAAAGTATAATTCCTTTAGAAAATATACTAAAGCAAGTAAGACAAACTGAAAATATTTATAATTTAATAAAAAATAATGGAAATAATTTTGAGTTAAGTCAAGATGAATTAGAAATAATTAAAAAAATATAAAGGTATGAATATACCTTTATATTTTATCTATTTTTTGTTCTTTATTTAATTTTTTACAAAAATCATTAGAATACATAACAATGTGATAAATGAAATCTGATGTTTCTGCAGAATTTACAGTTAGAATATTATTTATTTTTTGGATTGTTTCATTGTTTGTATCTTTTCCAAATAATAAATAATCAGCAGAGACACCTGTATATTTTACAACTTTTCTTAAGGTTTTTACACTTAAAGCTCTTTCGCCTCTTTCTATTTGACCTAGAAAAGAATCTGTTATATCAATTTTTTCTGAGAATTCTTCTCTATTCATTTTCATACTTTCTCTAATTCCACGTAATCTTTCACCCGTGTTTATATCATCTTGGTTAAAATGCATATAAATCTACTCCTCCAAATTTTTTTAACATTATATAGCGAATTTTGTCAACAGATAATAAGCAAAAAGCGAATATTTAAAGTAAGCATTTGTTAAAAAACAAATTTCCAAAAAATTGAAAGTTTTGTAAATATAAACAAATAGAATTAAAACGAATAAAATGGAAAAATAAGACTCAAAATATTGGAAGGTGATAAAGATGTTGAGTGATGAATTTTTGAATCAGATTTTTCGAAATAATCAAGAAAAGATAGATAGAAAAATAAGTTATGAATATCATAAAAGACTTAAATTAATAAAAGAACAAAAAAATGAAGAAAGAGAAAATATAAAACAAGGAATAATAGCAGAATTATATTACAAAGAAGGATTTAAAGATGGCATAGATTTTATAATAAAACATATGAAAAAATTATGAAAATAATTCCACAAAATCCTTGCAAAATAAGAGTTATTATAATATAATACAAAAGAAAAAAGTAATAAGAAAGAGGTAAAACAATGGAAGAAAGACAAGATGGAAATATAATCAAAAGAGATATAGATGAAGAAATGAGAACAGCCTATATAGATTATGCCATGAGTGTTATTGTTTCTAGGGCATTACCGGATGTAAGAGATGGTTTGAAACCAGTTCACAGAAGAATTTTATATGCTATGCATGAAGATGGAATTACATCAGACAAGCCTTATAGGAAATGTGCTAATACAGTAGGATCTGTATTAGGAAGATATCATCCACATGGTGATGCATCTGTATATGATGCTATGGTAAGAATGGCACAAGACTTCTCAATGAGATATATGTTAATAGATGGACATGGAAATTTTGGATCAATAGATGGTGATGGAGCTGCAGCAATGAGGTATACAGAAGCAAGAATGTCAAAAATTGCTGAGCAAATGTTAGTTGATATTGAAAAAAATACAGTTGATTTTATGCCAAACTATGATGATAGATTACAAGAACCAACAGTATTACCAACAAAAATACCAACATTATTAATAAATGGATCATCTGGTATTGCCGTAGGTATGGCAACAAATATACCACCACATAATTTAACAGAAGTTATAAATGGTATTATAAAAATCATAGATGATGATAATGTAACAGATGAACAATTAATGCAGATTATCAAAGGTCCAGATTTTCCTACAGAAGGATTAATTTTAGGTAGAGAAGGAATAAAAGAAGCTTATACTACTGGTAGAGGAAAAATTATAATGCGAGCTGAAGCTGAAATTGAAGAAATGAGTGGAAACAAGCAAAGAATTATAGTTTCATCATTACCATATCAAGTAAACAAAGCTCGTTTAATTGAAAACATAGCACACCTATGTAAAGAAAAAAGAATTGAAGGAATCTCAGAACTAAGAGATGAATCTGATAGAAATGATAGAGTAAGAATTGTAATTGAATTAAAAAGAGATGCAAATGCAAATATAGTTTTAAATCAATTATATAAAAATACTCAAATGCAAGATACATTTGGTGTAATTATGCTAGCATTAGTAAATAATGAACCAAAAATCTTAACATTAAGACAATGTTTGGATTGTTATATAGATCATAGAAAAGATGTAATTTTAAGAAGAACACAATTCGATTTAGACAAAGCATTAGCAAGAGCTCATATTTTAGAGGGATTAAGAATTGCAATTGATAATATTGATGAAGTAATTGCAATTATCCGTAGTTCATATGATGATGCTAAAGAAAGATTAATGAAAAGATTTGGATTAACAGATATCCAAGCACAAGCTATTTTGGACATGAGATTAAAAACATTATCAGGATTACAACGTGAAAAAATAGAAGAAGAATATAAACAATTAATGGAATTAATAGCACATTTAAGAGCAATTCTTGCAAGCGAAAAATTAGTTTTTGATATTATAAAAGAAGAACTTATTGAAATAAGAGATAAGTTTGGAGATGAGAGAAAGACTAAAATTGTTGCGGCACAAGGTGATTTCGAAGATGAAGATTTAATTAAAGATGAACAATCTGTAATAACATTAACACATTTCGGATATATCAAAAGAATGCCAATAGATATATATAGAAGTCAAAAACGTGGTGGAAAAGGAATTATAGGTACAGCTACAAGAGAAGAAGATTTTGTAAAACAAATCTTTACTGCTTCAACACATGATATGATATTATTCTTTACAAATAGAGGAAAACTATATAAATTAAAAGGATATGAAGTTCCTGAAGCTGGTAGAACCGCAAAAGGAACAGCAATTGTTAATTTATTAAGTTTAGATCCAGGAGAAAAAGTATCTGCTGTTATACCAATTCAAAATTTTGCTGAAGGAAAATATTTATTAATGGCAACAAAGAATGGATTAATAAAGAAAACAGCATTAAAAGAATATGATTCATCAAGAACAACAGGACTTTTAGGAATAACACTAAAAGAAAATGACGAATTAATTGGAGTTCGTTTAACTGATGGAGAAGATAATGTTGTATTAGTTACAAGAAATGGATTATGTATTACATTTGATGAAAAAGAAGTTAGACCTATAGGCAGGGTTTCACAAGGTGTAATTGGAATTAGAATTGATGAAGATGATGAAGTTATTGGAATGGAATCAATTATTTCTGGTGGAAAAGCTACATTACTTGCTATTACTGAAAATGGATTTGGTAAGAGAACAGAATTAGATGAATATAGAGTACAACTTCGTGGAGGAAAAGGTGTTGTAACATATAAAATAACTCCAAAAACAGGAAAATTAGTTGGAGTTAGAATTGCAACAGATGATGAAGATGTAATGCTTATAACAGATAAAGGTACAATAATTAGATTAAAAGTTAAGGATATAAGTGTTTTAGGACGTTCAACACAAGGTGTTACTTTAATGAGAACAACAGATGGTGGAAAAGTTGTAAGTATTGAAACTTTAACTCCAGATATGGAAGATATTGAAGAATGATAAAAATAGAACTCATTAAGATAGAAAATCTTAATGAGTTCTATTTTTTACTATTTTCTTTTAAAACGTAAATCTTCACCAAAGAAATAATAAATATCATAGTAACCAACAATTCTTGATCCTATTCGTTCTTCATAATTTTTAAAGATATTATTAATATTAAGGTTAGTTGAAATTATAGTTTTTGTAACTTTATTATTTAAATTCAAGATACGAGTATTTAGTATTGTGAATAATTCACTTAGTTTCATACTGTTTAAACATTCTGTTCCCAGATCATCAATAATAAGCAAATCAGCCTCTAAAACATCTTTATAAAAGTTATCTTTATTTGTAGTTTTATATTTATTAAATTTATTATCAATAATAGTTTCTAATAAAACAGGAGCAGTTTGATAAAGTACATTTTTCCCTTTTTTTATAAGTTCATTTGCTATACAATTGGACATATATGTTTTTCCTAAACCTGTATTTCCCGTAAATAAAAGATTCTTTGAGTTTGGGTTATCAAAGTCATTTACAAATTCAATACATTTTTGTTTAATATTTAATATATTTTGTTTTGGAGATATATTAAAGTTACTAGAAATTTCATTTGAAAATATATTTGGATTAAAATTTTCAAAGTTTTCTTTGCTTAAATTTGTCATATTAGACTTATTATATGAAATGTTTAGTAATTTTTGTTTTAAACATGAACACATTACTGTTGCTGATGTTCCAGATTTTATATATCCAGTATCTTTACATAGACAACATTCATATTTGGGTTGTAAATCATTTGCTGAAAGATTATTTTCAGATAGAATATTTTTTCTTTCTTCCTTAAGACTTTCAATTTTTTGATGTAAGTTTTCTAAAGAAGACGAATTTCCCAATAAGATATTTTTTGTTTCATTAATTGCTACAGAATTTAATTCGTCTTCAATTTCATGAAGACGAGGTATTTTTTTATATAATTCTGTTTTTTGGTGTTCAAATTCAACTTCTGCTTTACGTTTTTTCTGTTCGTAATCACTTAAAAGTGATGTTAAAATATCATTAGACATTTATATCTCCTTCTATTTCTTGAATATTTGAAGCTGCAACATTAGGGTAACTAGAGTTTGGATTTATTTGGAATTGATTATCCGTATTTGTTTGCATATTTGAATTGGCATATAAAAATGATAAATTACTATATTGTCTTTGTTCATAAGAAGCTTTATTAACTTGCTTTTCTAATTGTTTTGTATCTTTTCTCTGTTTTTCACGTTGTTCTATAAATGCATAGACTTCCTCGGGGGTTTTTAGACCTCTTTCATGCCAATTAGTTATAATGTTATTAAAATATTCAAAGGTTGGATTTGATTTGTAAACACTACGCTTTAGAGCAATTTCAATAATATTTAAATTATAACCATAATCAAGTAACCATTTTTCGATATATGCTTCTTCATATTGTGTTAATGTTTGTTTTCCTAGTTTTTTTGCTATTGTTTTCTTTATTTTTACTAATGCATCTTGTTTTTGATAATAAGAGTCTAAATCTTCCCAAGTTTGAATTTTATTGCTTCCCCAGGCTTCTGCAACGGTTTGAACATATTTCATATTTAATGCAGAACGTCTAAAACAATAATCAAATAATGAAATTAAAACTTGATCATCAAAATTATATTTTGTAAGCCAAATATCGATATTATTATACCAAGACGGTCCCATAATACCTGAAAAATATGTATTATTGATATGTTCAATAATTTTTGCTCTAGCTTTATTTTTGGCAATATCAGCAACTTTTTCAGGAGACATTGTTAAATTTGGTTTATATAGTTTATTGAGTGTTTGTTCTTGCAAATTTGATATTATAAAACCATTTTCTTTTCTGATTATAAAACCATTTTCTTCTAAGTATGTAAAGGCATCATTAATGTCTTTTAAAGGTAATGCTAAATTTTTTGATAAGTCATTTAATTTCGCATCTTTTTCATATTTTGAAAGAAATATAATATAAAGATATACTTTTACACTTGTTGCTGGCATTTGAGATAAATATTCTGCAAAGAATATATCTGGAATGACTGTTTCAGAAAATAGTAATGGTAAATCTGATTGTGTTAGTTTCATTTTGTACCTCCTTTTGTTATATTAAAATGTCATTAGAATTATATCATGTATGGTAAGAAAATCAAGTAAAAAGTCAAAACTTTTTATATAAATATAATTTTGGTCGAATAAGATATTTTAATATATATTTAAGAACGTAAACTATAGATTCACCATTTAATCCGACTATACTAAATAATATAATTGGAAATGCTAAAGATATAAAAAGAAAAATTTTAATGTCCCAATTTTTTATAAAAATGTGTAAAAGACCAAAAGTAATTGAACACCATATAACAATAAAAATTGCTGTTTGGTAATCTAAAATCCCTAATATTTTATTTTTAAAATTGTAATTTTGAGGTATTATGAATTTCATAGAAATAGTCCTTTCTAAATAAGATTAAGAGTAGTTTTCCACAATTAGTTCTATTTCTTGAAAAAGTTATTCACATTCTGTGAAATAGTTGTGGAAACACCACCTAAAAATTCGCGTGAGAATGAATTTGCTTTTATTAAAGCATAAATCGCACCAATATAAATAAATTTTATAATTAGATTTCCAGATGAATAATCCATAGAAAATAATATTAATAAAACAAGTGATACTATAATTTGAATAAATAATAATGAAAATAAATTGCGAATCCATGATTTAAAGAACCAAGATGTATTTTGTAAAATTAATGATAAGAAAGCAACAGGAGTTAAAAGAATAAATATTTTTACCATTATATATCTAAAGGCATAAGTGAAAACTAAACTTAAAAGCGAAGAAGATAAAGAAATTTTTATAATACCATCTAAAGAAAAAACATCTAATGAAGAAAAAGAAATACCAATGGATTTATTTATTTCTAAAATCAATTCTGAAAAGCAAATATTTTTATTAAATAAATCTTCACCAATTCCACGAATAGCTAAAGTAATATTTGATGTAAAAGATAATATTTCTTTTATGAAAAAATATGAAAAATTAATACATATTCCAAAAATAATAATTTTAAAAATAAATTGTGATGGTTTTTCAATTTGATTATAATTAAAATGAGAAAATAAATATTTTATTGAATAATATAAAATAAATCCAAATAATAAAGAATTGCAAATTAAAATAATTCCATTATGAGAATTTGTTCCTAATATTTTTTCAAAAAAAGAATCAGAAATAATATCTGGATTTATAAAAATAATATCATCTAAAATTTCATATAAATTATTATCAATTGATGAAAATAAATTTTGTAAAATTGTATTAATTGTTTCAATAATTATTTGTGTAATATTTTTTGCATTTTCCATTATGCCTCCTAAAAATATTTAATAAATATTTTTTATAAATATAAAAAATTAATAATTATAAAAATAAATATTAAATTATAAAAAAATAATTTAAATAAATTATTAATTAATTAATGATTGAATTGCAGATAAAATTAAATCAGCTGCTAAAATAAATGCATAAGAAAATAATGAACCTGTAATAAGTTTTTTTCCAGTTCTTATTTTTTCTTCATCACCAAAACTAAACTTTCGCATAAGAGCTCCAGAACAAATTGCCACAGCTGCAGCAGGCGTAGATATTTTAAGAATCCATTCTTCAATCTCTTTAAATGCATCATTTACTTTATTTACCAATTTTGGAGTAGATGCAAAAGCTTGGATTGAAAAAATAAATAGTAATAATATAACTAAAATTAAGTTGAAAATAATTTTTTTCATAAAACCTCCATTCTATAAATTTTATTAATTAGAAAAAATAATTAATAGAAATAAATAATAAATTATTTAAAATATGGAAACATTTTTAATTTTTGAGGAGTTAAAATTTTTTCTCCATCAGATAAAAAAGCTAGGCAAGAAAATATTTCTAAATTTTGAGTAAAAAAATTTGTATCGAAAATAAAATCAGATTGAGTATAGGTATTATAACTTTCTGTAATATTTGAATTTTTGGAATTGAATGAATTAGTAATATAGTTAAAATATGTTTCTTTTGCGTTTTCTGATATAGTTGAAGAAGTTTTTTCTTTATCTTCTTTTCCTAATTGTTTTTGAACTTCTTCAATTGTATAAATATCATCAGTTCTAAACCATAATTTATTAATTAAATTTTGAATAATTACTTTTACAGAATTATCATCTTTTAATGTATTTTTTAGAGAAGAATAACTTTGAGTAGAAACAATATTTATACATTTTGCCTCACGGCTAAGAGAGAAAAAGTCAGCATCTGTTTTAGTAACATATTCAGCATATTCATCACAAATGAAGGCGCATGGTTTGGCCTTGTTTTTTGATAAATTATACATTACTTCAGATTGAAAATCTAATTTTAAATATGCTGAAATTAATTTTGATAAATTTTTATATTCTGCAATATTCATATTTAATATAACAATTTTTCCACAATTTAGCATAGAGGAAAAGCCTTTAAAATTTAATTCATCTAAAGGAGCACAAAAGGTTTGTGATATATTATAATCTGAGACAAATATATTTGTAATACGTGTAATTTCAGATTTTAGTATTGCTGAGGTTCTTGAATCTAACGAATGGAATTCTTTTTCAAAAAAATCCAAAGCAGAGTTTAATTCATAAATTTGTTTATGATTAAATTTATTTTCATAAAATAAATTTTTTAATATTTTTAATTTTGAATTATAATAATCAATTTCAGTAATTAATTTATGCAATTCAATAAATGTTACATATCCATTATTATAGAATCTACAAAGTTTTATAGCTTCTGTTAAAATTTGTTCTGCTTTATCAAGCCAGAATGATTCTGAATTGTTTTCAGAGAATAATAATAAAATTGTTTTTAATCTATTAGCTAAAACAGAAGGTTTTAAGTTTGGTTTATGAAGAGGATTATATTTTATTTTTGAATTTAATCCAATTTCTATTAAATCGTTTTTTAAATTATATTTAATTAATAAATTTTTTACATATTTATAGTAATTTCCTTTTACATCCAAAATTAAAATTGGAATTTTACTATTTTTATTTAATGAATTATATTTTATAAATTGTTCTGTAAAAGGATACATTGCAGAAGATGTTTTTCCTGTTCCAATTGTTCCTGTTATTAAAAAATTTTGATATAGTCCTGATTCAGAAATAATAATATTTTTATGGGAATTAAATTCTTTCCCTATTAATAAATTAATTTGATTTTTATTTTTTGAAGAATAATTATTATTTTTTTTATTTTTTGAAATAATATTATTATTTTTTTGATAATTAAAAAGATTTTTTAAATTTTCTAATTTACCAATTAATATGTATATTAATATAAAGTTTGTATAGAAATATAAAAACCAAAAACTTGTTTTTAAAAAATTCCAAAAGGAAAAATTTTTTTGACAGATATCAAATGAAATAAATACTGAGGATATAATTATTTCAGAGGATATATAAAGAGGATGAAATAATTTTTGTGCACAAAAAAGAGAGAGGAATGTATAGAAAAAAGCAAGAACAAATTTTTTGATAAATGCTCACCTCACATTATAAAAAATAATAAATAAAATTAATTATTTATTTTTATTTATTAATTCTTTTTTTAATTTTAATTTTGAACCTTGTAAATTATGAAAAAATATAATATCCAAAAAAGTATAAATAGAATAAATAAATATAAAAAAATTAAAAAAATAAATTATAAAAAAGAGATTAATTAATTTTGAAATAAAATCACCGCCTAGCAAAAAAATAATATAATAATTTTTTTCATTTGTCTATATTTTTTTGAAAAAAATCTTATAATTTTATGACAAAATACTACAAATTTTTTATATGAATATTTTATAAATAAAATGTGAAAAAATTATGTAAATTATAAACATATACTTGATTTTTATATAAAAATGTAGTAGAATAAATAAGTTGAAAAAAGATATAATAATATAGAAAGGAAAATAAAAATGAAATTTAATAAAGATACAAAAATTGGTGAAATTTTAGAGATTGCACCAGAAAAAGCAGATATATTAATTGAAATTGGAATGCATTGTTTAGGATGTCCTGCATCACAAATGGAAACATTGGAAGAAGCTTGTGAAGTACATGGAATTGATGTTGAAGAAGTTGTAAAGAAATTGAATGAAGAAGAGTAAAGTTGATAACTTTTTTGACATGATACAACAAAAAATAAAAAAATTTTAAAAATTTTAAAAAATGTATTGACAAATTAATCTGATTGTAGTATTATAATTAAGCAATGTTCAATACATTGTTTACGGGCTATTAGCTCAGGTGGTAGAGCACTTGACTTTTAATCAAGTTGTCCCGCGTTCGAGTCGCGGATAGCTCACCAAAGATTAAAAAGAATTCTAATGTGAAATATAATTAGAATTCTCTCATTTATATGGCCCCGTGGTCAAGCGGTTAAGACACCGCCCTTTCACGGCGGAGTCATGGGTTCGATTCCCGTCGGGGTCACCATTGCCACTTTAGCTCAGCTGGCCAGAGCACCGCACTTGTAATGCGGGGGTCCCCAGTTCGAATCTGGGAAGTGGCTCCAAATTGTCAGTAGTTTTGCTATAAGCTTAATTATTGGCTTTTTTTTATTTTATATAATAATATAAAAAAGAAAGGTATAAAAAATGAATAAAGTTGTATTAATAACAGGGGCATCAAGAGGAATTGGAAGAGACATAGCTGAAAAACTTGCTCAAAAAGGATATCAAGTAATAGCAAATTATAATAGGTCAGAAGAAAAAGCCAAAGAATTAAAAAGTAAATATGCAAATATAGATATTTATAAAGCTGATGTTTCAAAAAGAGAAGAAGTACATAATATGATTAAATCTATATTAGAGAAATATAAAAAAATAGATGTATTAATTAATAATGCAGGAATTTCACTAACAGGCTTATTTACAGATGTTACAGATGAAGAATGGAATAAAATAATTAATAATGATCTATATTCTGTTTTTTGTACTACACAAGAAGTATTAACAAATATGATTATGAGAAAAGAAGGATGTATTATAAATATATCATCAATATGGGGAATTGTAGGGAGTTCATGCGAATCTATTTATTCTGTTGCAAAAGCTGGAGTAGATGGAATGACAAAATCATTAGCAAAAGAATTAGGACCATCAAATATTAGAGTTAATTCTATTGCACCTGGAATTATTGATACAGAAATGAATAATTGTTATTCTGCAGAAGAAATAGAAGCAATAAAAGAAGAAATTCCTCTTGAGAGAATAGGAAAAAAAGGTGATATTTCAAAATGTATAGAATGGTTAATTGAAGATGAATACACAACTGGACAAATAATTTCTATAAATGGAGGATGGGTAATTAGATAAAAAGTACTGAAATAATATTCAGTACTTTTTTATCCATTTGCAGTTGAATTCTTTTTGTAATTTCCAGATATTATTCTAGGAAGATATGTAATTATTTTATAAACTGCTAATCTTATTTTTTTACTCCAAATATATGATTTTCTGAGTTTTCGAGCAGAACCTAAAGAAACAGGTTCATCTTCTAAAGTAATTAATTCAACAGGTTGCTTTTCAATAACAAAAATATAATTTTTTCCGTCATTATTATCCCATTCATTTTTTTCGTTACAAAAACAAAAATTAAAAGTCTCAACTTCACCAATTTCAATTTCAATTTGGTAACCTAATTCTGTTTTTACCATTTGAGTTGAAGTTAAATTGTCCCAATTGTTTCCAAAACCATAATGAATAGAAACCTTTTCAGAATTATCCTGAAAAAATTTACCTGTATATGATATTTTTATTTTACTATTTTCAACTAATTTATCAGTATTAAAGAATATATTTTTTAATAATTCCATTTTGAAAACTCCTTATCTTTTGATAGAACATATTATAATATTTTATTTTACAATATGCAAGTCTTTTTGTCAAAAAATTCATAAAACTATAAGTTATAGATTTATTAAAATAGATTGTAAAAAAGTTAAATATATGTTATTATTAATGAGAATGAAAAGGAGTTGTATATGATTGATTTAAAAGAAAAAACAGATGATATAAAAGAACTAGAAATACCAGAGATAAAAAATGAAAACAATGAAGAAAACATTGATAATCAGCAGATTGTTGTTACTGAGAAAAAGAGTAAAAAGTGGATTATAATATCAAGTTTAATAATAGTAATTATTTTATTAATTTTTTCGACAATATTTGCATTAATAAATATTGGGAACAAAAAAATTATAAAAGGAATATTAATTGAAAATATAGATGTTTCTAATTTGACAATAGAAGAGGCAAATAGTTTATTAAATGAGATTACAGATAAAGAAAAAGAAAATGAAATAATTTTTAAATATAAAGAAGTTGAAACTCCAATTACTTATGAAGCTTTAGAAGTAGAATTTGATATAAAAGAAAAAGTAGAAAAAGCATATCAGGTAGGAAGAGGAAGTAATATAATAAAAAATAATTTTGAAATCCTTTCTACATGGATTAATGGTAATAAATATGAATTAGAAGCAAGTTTTGATGAAAATGTAATAAAACAAGTTTGTGAAAATATAAATAATACTTCAGAAGATGCAATAGTAGAACCAAGTTATTATATTGAAAATGATAAATTAATTATTACACCAGGAAAAAAAGGAATTGATGTTAATGAATCTGAAGTGAAAAACATGGTAACAAATATTTTAAATATTAATTCTGAAAAAAGTACAATTTTAGAGGTTCCAGTTTCTTATAAAGAACCACAGGCAATTGATTTGGAAAAGATACATAATGAAATATATAAAAAGGCACAAGATGCATATTATACAAATAATCCATTTACAATATATCCAGAAGTAAAAGGAATTGATTTTGATATAGAAAGTGCAAAATCAATAATAGAAGAAGAAAAAGAAGAATATGAAATTCCACTTATAATAACACAACCAGATAAAACAGTAAATGATATAGGAACAGAAGCGTTTCCAGATTTATTAGGAACATGTTCAACTAAATATAATGCTAGTAATACAGGAAGAACAACTAATTTAAAGTTGGCAGCTGGAAAAATAAATGGTAAGGTTTTATTAGTTGGAGATGAATTTTCATATAATCAAACTGTAGGAGAGAGAACAATTGCAGCAGGTTATAAAATGGCAGCGACTTATTCAGGTGGAAAAGTTGTAGATGGTCTTGGTGGAGGTATATGTCAAATATCTTCAACTTTATATGATGCTGTTGTGTTTGCAGATTTAGATGTAACTGTGAGAAGAAATCATCAATTTATTACTTCATATTTACCAGGAGGTAAAGATGCTACAGTTGTATGGGGATCACAAGATTTTAAATTTAAGAATTCAAGAAAATACCCTATAAGAATTACGACCACAGTTAGTGGAGGAGTTGCTACAATACAAATATGGGGACACAGGGAAGAGACAGAATATGATATTTCTATAGAAACAAAGAAAACTGCTACAATTGCATATACAACACAATATATTAATGATTCAAGTTTACCAGTAGGAACTCAAAAAGTTGTTCAAAATGGTAATAATGGCAGTAAATATGAAGCCTATAAAGTTAAAAGATTAAATGGAGAGGTTGTTTCAAGAACACTTCTTTCTAAAGATACATATAATGCAATGCAAAAAATTGTTAGAGTAGGAACAGGAAATTAAATAGTATTAAATGTCTAATAGAAAAACGATTTGATTAAAATATAAATTCATATATTGACAAAAGTTTTAAATAGTATTATAATAAGTTTGTTATATTGATATAACAAACTTATTTATTTGCACCATTAGCTCAGCTGGTAGAGCAGCTGACTCTTAATCAGAAGGTCCGCGGTTCGATCCCGCGATGGTGCACCAAAATAAAAAATAGTAGATTTAAAAATCTACTATTTTTTTGAATTCTAACGGAAACCACCGCCTCCGCCACCACCACCGAAGGAACCACCTCCTCCGCCTCCAGAAGAGAATCCACCTCCACCAGAAGAATAGCTTTCAGCTCTACTTTTTGCTGTATTTGCAGCAGAAATACCATTATTTGAACATAATGCAATATAATAAAAATTATCATATGATGTAAAATGTGATTGTTCAATTAAGTCTGGATAAAGTTCTTTAAATTGTTTTGCAACAGTTTTTGCAATTCCAAGCATTTGTGCAAATATTAGATAATCTTCAAATAAAGAAACTTCTATTGCTTCTCTTTCATGTATCAAAGTATAATCAATTAAATATTTCTTTAAACCGGCAATTTGTATGGCTTCATTTCTTATCTCAGGAGTAACTGTAAATACAGTTGATTTAAATATTTTTAAAGTTGTTTTTTCATGTGGTATTAAAAATCCATTAATAACTAAATCTTGTTTTTCTTCTTTTAAAATATTTTCAAACCAATTAAGTATTTTTGAATAATTATTTCTACACCATCTTTCAAATTCTTTATTTTCTAATATTCCGTCACCACTTGCACGATAAAGCAAGTCAAATATCTCTTTTTCTTTAACATTTGTAATTAACTCTGTTTTAGCACCATTTAAGATAATAACAGTATTTTCTTTTTTAAAGATTACACCTTGTTCTTTTTGTTCTAATTTAATTAAAGAATCTTTTAACCACTTTAATATAATTGCACCAAGTATATCTGTCTTATTTTTTAGTAATCCATAATTATATGCAATATAGTAAGCTCTAAATAAATTTCCATTACAAGGAATATCTCTATAATAATCTAAATCTAATGGCATTTTTTTACCGTTTTCTCCAAAATCAAGTGATTCAGGATTTGATTTTACAGCAATTAAAATTATAATTATTGCAAATGGTAAAATTGATATTATAAAAGAAAATAGTCCAAAAATAATATTGAAAAATGATGAGCCGTTTGATGAACTATATGAAGAATTGTCTACATAATGTTTGGCTCCATCTTCTGCCATATTTAAATAATGATTAAAATCATAATCTAATTTATTATTACAATTAAAACTTTCCAAAGGAAATTGGACTAATATTGTCATATATTCATCTGTCGCTAAATTTCCATCTGACTGCATTTCAATATAACCATCATAAACATATGCTGTTCCACCATAATTGCCATAGCCCCAAACTCCAACAGAATCTGGAATATTAAAATTAGAATGAATTTTGATATATACATTTCCAATTGAATTTGAAAAATCATATGGAATTAATGTCCAATATATCATTTGTGAATCTGAAAGTTCAGAAACGAAATTTGAGATATTGTATTTTATAGTATAAGTATGTGAACTATAAGTGCTTATTCCCCAACAAAGTTCAACACCATTTGATAATCTATTTATACCACATTTGTAAGCTTTGTCAGATAAAGTACCTGATGTATTCCAAGTTGATAGTGTAGTATATTTTGTTCCATTTTCTGAAACTGTTAAATTAGATATTTCTGAATTTCCCAAATTATAATATGGGTGATATACTTCAGTTCCTTGAGATGTTTTACATTTCCATATTTCTGTTACAGATGCATTACCATTATCATCAATGGCAATATCCATAGATATACTATTTATAGAATTTGCTTCTACTTTTGGAAATAGACTAAGCAAAATCAGTGAAAAAATAGTAAGCAAAAAAATCTTAATTGTTTTTTTCATTAAAAATCCCCTTTTTTATAAAATTTATTTTTGTAAAATATAAATTAGTCTAAATTTTCTCCTATTGTATTTTTTATTCTAGTAAGTTCTGTTTGTAAAGTAGAATAAGTATTTGAACTAATAATATGATTTCCAGAATTATAGTTATTAAGAGCCTTTTCAATATCCATAACAAGGTATTTTTGTTTATTTTTTGATGTGTTTTTATACATATATATTGGTGTATATGTAACTTTTTCAATAGATGTTTTATCTGTTTCACCATTTTTAGTTAATTCAATATTTAATATAATAGAATTACGAGTTCTTTCCTTAGTTTGACCAGACATAAAATTTCCTAGTGAATATATAACAAATCCGTCTTTTGTAGAGCCATCATCAAGAGTAATTGTCCTTTTTTCCATTGGTTGTAAAACATGTGGATGACTACCTAATATTATATCTGTACCATTTTGAAATAATAGGTTAGCAAGTCTTTCTTGCTCCTTATTTTGAGTGTTTTGGTATTCAATTCCCCAATGCATACTAACACAAATTAAATCAGGATTTTGTTCTTTTGCTAATGCTAATTGATTTAAGATTAAGTCATCACTAATTAAATTTACGGAATAGTCTCTTTGTGAAGAAACAGGAATACCATTAGTGCCGTAAGTAAAAGACAAAAATGCAATTTTTATACCATTTACATCTTTTATTAAAACTGTATTTTGTTCTTCACTACTTCTAGATGTTCCAGTATGTGAAATTCCAGCATCATCTAAATAATTTAAAGTACTAACTAATCCTTTATATCCAGTATCCATACAATGATTATTTGCAGTTGAAACAACATCAATACCAAAATCTTTTAAATTATATGCTAATTGTTCAGGAGTATTGAATGTTGGATAATTGCTATAACCTCTTTCAGCACCTGCAAAAGTTGTTTCAAGGTTTCCAATTGCAATATCAGCATTAGAAATATAATCTTTTATATCTGAAAAAACATAAGAAAAGTCATATGTAGATCCATTAAATGCATCTTGATATTGAGAATTATGGCACATTATATCACCAATAACACTCATATTTATAGTTATATCTTCTTTTTTTGGAATATCAATAACTAATTCTGTATCTTTTGTGTTTTCTGTTGGTTGAGTTTCTGAAGATGAAATTTCCTGTGTTTTTTTATTTAATGATGAAAAATGTTCAATTCCAAATAAGATTAACATTGTAAAAATGGCAATTGAAATAAATAATAAAATTTTCTTACGCATAGTTAAAATCCCCTTTCATTTTATAAACAAAATTTATCATATTACGACAAAAAAAGCAATAGTGAAAAATGTATGAAATGTCTTGTTAAAATTGTAAAATTGTGGTATAGTAGATAAGCGATAAGAAGCGGAAAAGTAAAATTAAGGAGGAGATAACATGTTAACTGCAACAGGAGTAACAGTTAGATTTGGAAAAAGAGTATTATTTGAAGATGTAAATATAAAATTTGGTAAAGGAAATTGTTATGGAATAATAGGAGCAAATGGTGCTGGAAAATCAACATTTTTAAAAGTTTTATCAGGAGAATTAGAACCAAGTAAAGGAGAAGTATCACTTGAAAAAGGAGAAAGACTTTCTATACTAAAACAGGATCACTTTGCTTTTGAAGAATATACAGTAATGGATACTGTAATAATGGGGAACAAAGAGTTATATGACATAATGAAAGAAAAAGATGCAATATATATGAAACCAGATTTTTCAGAAGAAGATGGAATGAAAGCGGCAAAATTAGAAGAAAGATTTGCAGAATTAGATGGTTGGAATGCTGAATCAGATGCAGCAATGCTTTTAAATGATTTAGGAATAATACCTGAAAATCATTATAAATTAATGAGTGAAATAGAAGCAAGAGATAAGGTAAAAGTATTGCTTGCACAGGCTCTATTTGGAAATCCAGATGTATTATTACTAGATGAACCAACAAATGACTTAGATTTAAAAAGTATTAATTGGTTACAAGAATTTTTAATTAACTTTGAAAACACTGTAATTGTAGTATCACATGATAGATATTTCTTAAACAAAGTTTGTACACATATTGCAGATGTTGACTTTGGAAAAATAAAAGTATATCCAGGCAACTATGATTTCTGGTATGAATCAAGTCAATTAGCATTAAAACAAATGAAAGAACAAAATAAGAAGAAAGAAGAAAAAATTAAAGAATTACAAGACTTTATTGCAAGATTTAGTGCTAATGCTTCAAAATCAAAACAAGCTACATCAAGAAAGAAAACTCTAGAAAAAATAGAGTTAGATGAAATAAAACCATCAAATAGAAAGTATCCATATGTTGATTTTAAACCAGATAGAGAACCAGGAAAAGAAATATTACAAGTAAAAAATATATCTAAAACAATAAATGGAGAAAAAATATTGGATAATATATCGTTTACAGTAAAAACAGGTGATAAAATAGCCTTTTTAGCAGATAATGAAAATGCCAAAACAGTATTATTTCAAATAATTGCAGGTGAAATGGAACCAGATGAAGGAGAACTTATTTGGGGAACAACAATTACTAAGTCTTATTTTCCAAAAGATAATAATTATTTGTTTGATGTTGATGAAAATTTAACAGAATGGTTAAGAAAATACTCAAAAGATCCAGATGAAACATATGTTAGAGGATTTTTAGGAAGAATGTTATTTTCAGGTGATGAATCATTAAAACAAGCAAGAGTTATATCTGGTGGAGAAAAAGTAAGATGTGTACTTGCGAAAATGATGTTATCAGGTGCAAATTTCTTAATATTTGACGAACCAACAAACCATTTGGATATGGAAAGTATTACATCTGTAAATGATGGAATGAGCAAATTTAAAGGAAATATCTTATTTACATCACATGACCATCAATTAACACAAACAGTTGCAAATAGAATTATTGATATAAAAGCTGATAAGGTCATTGATAGAGAAGTTACATATAATGAATATTTAGGAATTGAATAGGTTTTAAAAGAATTTCTTATGATAAAATTCATATTGAAATTCTTTTTTTCTTAAATATTAATAAGGATTTTAATGAAAAATATATTGATTTTATAAAAGAAAATTGTTATATTAATATTAATAGTTTTATACAAAGGAGAAACTTTTATGAATTATTTAAAAAGACAAAATGGAATAACAATGATATCATTAGTTGTAACAATAATTGTTTTAGTCATATTATCTAGTATGGTTACGCATACGGGAATAAGTTCTATAAAAAATACTAGATTTGAGAGATTTAAAAATGAATTAGAAATTGTACAAAAAAATGTAGATGTTTGGTATGAACAAACAGTTGAAAAGTCAACTGATGAAATTATGCTTGGATCACCAATTACAGCAGATAGAAAGACTGAATTTGATAGTTTAATTACAAAGGTAGCGCAAATCGTTAATAATTCTGGTGATCAAAATAGTTCAAAAACAGTTACAGTAAAAACAGATATAAATAGGTATAGATATTTTGGAGAAAATGAATTTACAGATTTGCAAATAGATGGAATAGAAAATGAATATCTTATAGATATAAAAAGTCAAGTTGCTATTTTTATTGGAGGATATGAATTTGAAGATATAAAATATTATATGTTAGATCAAATTAGAGACGTAACAAGAGGTGGAAGTAGCATAGGAGAATATATAAAAATTTCTAGTTTTTCAATTGAAAGTAATATAGAAATGACATATAAAGATAAAAGAACAATTATAGCAGATATAAAACCAGAAAATGCAAATGAAGAGTTAACATGGAGCTCATCAAACACTGAAGTTGTAGATGTTAAAGGTGTTACTGGAAGTAATAATATGGCAGAATTGACTGCAAATGATCAAGGAACAGCATTAATAAGAGTTTCTAATAAAAGTTTAACAATAATTAAAGAATGCAAAGTAACAGTAAAGAAGAAGTTAGTAACAACTTTAACTGCATTTCAATCTGAGAAAGTTGAAGCAGTTGATAGATATGGAAATTGTATTGTTGTTCCAAAAGGATTTAGATATGTAGAAGGAGACAATATAAAAAATGGTATTGTTATAGAAGATGAAGAAGGAAATCAATTTGTATGGATACCAGTAAGTAACATTTCTTCTAGTGATGTATCTAATGAAAAAAATGTATTAAATTATGATGGCAGTAAATTCCTTATTTTTCTGGGAAGATACAATAAATTGTCAAATGGTTCTTTTTCACCAGAACAACTTGCAAGTGATTATTCAAAGGAATCTGAGTTGACAATAGATAATATAAAATATAGAGAAATTTCAACTTCTAGTCAAGGAACATCAGGTAGCGGAAATAGTGGAAATAATGCTACAGCATTTGATTTAAATGGATTTATAAGTAGTGTAGAGAAAAATAAAGGATTTTACTATGCAAGATATGAAGCAAGTAAAGGGTCTGATGGAAAAGCAAAATCAAAAGCAAATCAAAATGCTTGGACTGGAATAACACAACTTGAAGCATCTAGTAAAAGTAGGTCGATGTACACTACTAATAATGGTGTAAGAACAGATTTAATAAATAGTTATGCATGGTCTACTGCATTAGAATATATTAACAAAATGGGAAGTAGTGATTATATTAACAAGAAAAATACAGTAACATCAATATTAAAAACAGGGCAATCAGGAGATAAAGCTTGCAATATATATGATATGTCAGGAAATATAAGTGAATGGACGACAGAAACAGCAACAAATTCAACAGGAAAATGTACATATATAGGTGGAGGGATAGGCCAACAACAAGGAACAGCTTTTTCAAGATATGTATCAGATACAGTAAGCAAAAGTAATTCAATATCCTTTAGAGTAATAATGTATATTGATAACTAATGAAATGTGAAAATTTAGTGAAATATATTTACAAAATAAAATGCAAATGATAATATAAGTTCGAAAAAGAACTTATATTATTTTTGTCTTAGGGAACAGCTAAATTAAGACAAAATAATAAAAAATAGGAGGAAAAATTTGTGATTCAAGTAGAAAATATTACTAAAAGGTACGGAAACTTTACGGCCGTAGATGGTATAAGTTTTGATATTGATGAAGGAGAAATTGTTGGATTTTTAGGTCCAAATGGAGCAGGAAAAAGTACAACGATGAATATGATAACAGGATTTATAGAACCATCAGATGGAAGAATTATTGTTGATGGATATGATATATCAAAAAAGCCCCAAAAAGCAAAAAGACAAATTGGATATATGCCAGAAGGAGTACCATTATATAGTGATTTGACAGTAAAAGAATTTGTTGCATACATGGCAGACTTAAAAGGGTGTGAGAAAAAGACAAAAAAAGAAGAAATCAAGAAAGTATTAGAAGAAACAGGCTTAACAGAAGTTCAAAATAAGTTAACAAAAAATCTTTCAAGAGGTTATAAACAAAGAGTTAGTATGGCAGGTGCATTAGTAGGAAATCCGAAAGTAATAATATTAGACGAACCAACAGTTGGGTTAGACCCTAAACAAGTAACGGAAATTAGAACATTAATAAAAAATTTAGGAAAAAAACATACAGTTATATTAAGCTCACATATTTTATCAGAGGTAAGTCAAATTTGTAATAGAGTAATAATTATAAACAAAGGTAAAATAGTTGCAATAGATACTCCTGAAAATCTTGAAAATAAAGTTGCTCAAAATAATGTAGTATATGTTACAGTTGAAGATCCGGAAAACAAAATGGATAGCATAAAAGAAAAATTAAATAATATAAAAGATATACAATTTGTTGTAGAAAATGAAGATAAAACAAAAAAATATATAATTAAAGGTGAGAGAGATATAGACTTAAGGAAAGAAATATTTGAGACATTATCAAAAGAAGGAATAACAATATTTGAAATGAAAAAAGCTGATGCAACATTAGAAGACGCATTTATGAAATTAATAAATGATTCTACAAATTCAAACAATACAACAGAAGAAAATGATCAAGAGAATCAAAACGATGATAAAGACGAAAAAGAAATTAGTGAAAAAGAAAATAAAAAGGAGGACAAATAATGTTTGCAATATTAAAAAAAGAATTTAAAAGTTATTTCTTATCTCCTATAGGATATGTTGTAATAGGAATATTCTTATTTGTATTTAGCGTATTTTTCTATTTAACAGTAATAAGCAGTCCAACAGTTGATTTAGGAGCATTATATTATTATACAGCATTATATGGATTAATAATTATTGCACCGATATTAACAATGAGAATGTTTGCAGAAGAAAGAAAGTCTGGAACAGAGCAATTAATATTAACATCACCAGTAAGTATGGTTGGTGTAGTATTTGGAAAATTTATAGCAGCAATGTGTGTAATAATCATAACATTATTAGTATCATTTATGTATTTCTTTATTGTAAAATTTTTTGGGGAACCTAATCTTTCAGCAGTATTAGTACATATGTTAGGATTTATATTAGTAAGTGCAGCAGCAATATCAATAGGAATGTTTGCATCAAGTATTACAGAAAATCAAATAATTGCTGGAATAATAACAATTGCATTTTTAGTAATGACATTATTTATGCAAGATCTTAATAGTTTTTTTGAAAATCTTTCTATAATGAATTTTTATAGTTATTTTCCAAGAGGAGTAATATCATTGAAAGAAATAATTGGATTAACATCATTTACAGCAATGTTTATATCATTCACAATAATTGTAATGCAAAGACGAAAATTAGTAAAATAGTTTAAGAAAGGGAAAGAGAAAAATTGAAAAAGTTTTTAGAAATCATAAAAAACAAATGGCTGATAAAAGGAACTACTACTTTATTATTAGTTTTGATAGTAATAGCTTGTTATATTGGGTTAAATATGCTAGTTGAAAAAGTAAATGTTGAAAATTTAGATTTTACAGAGAAAAAATTGTATTCATTATCAGATGAAACAAAAACAAAACTAAGTGATTTAAATCAAGATGTAACAATACAATTAATTAATGCAACAAATTATAGATATTTAATAGATTATGCTAAAAAATATACAATATTAAATAATCGAATAAAAGTTGAAGAAATTTCAGATTTATCATCAAGAGTAGATTTAAAAACAAAATATAATTTAAGTGATACAGATATGTTGATTGTAATAAAAGAAGGAGAAAAAGAAAAAACATTAACATCAAATGATTTATCAACATATGATTATTCTACAAATAAACAAATAGATTTAACAGAAGAAGCAATTACAAATGCTATAGTGGAACTTTCAATGGATAAAAAGCCTGTAATATATGTTTTATCAAGCAAGTCATATTATCAATCTGAACAAGCTTTATCAAGTGTAACTCAAAAATTGCAAGATGAATCAAATGAAGTTAAATATTTAGATATTTTAACATCAGGTTCAGTACCAGAGGATTGTAATTGTTTAGTAATAACAACTTTAAAAGAGGACTTAAATGAATTAGAAAGAGATAAAATATTAGAATATATTAAAAATGGTGGAAAAATATTGATGTTAACATCTCAAAATGTTTTAAATGTCGAAACACCAAATTTAAATGCAATACTTGCGGAATATGGAATATCAATTAATTTTGGTGCTGTTTTTGAACAAGCTACATCAAAAATGTTACAAAATGCTCCAGAATTTGTAATTGCAGATGTTTCATCTAGTTTTATGAGTAATATAAATATGGCAATGAAAATGTGTTTTGTAGATGCAGGAAGTATACAATTTCAAGATTCAGATAAGTTAAATGAATTAGGTGTAACATATGAAACAATAGCATCTACAGGTTCAACATCTTTTATTAGAACAAATTTTGATATACAATCATATTCAAGAACAGAACAAGATAGTGAAGAAGGCTCATTTATTGTTGGTGCAGATGTTACAAAGAAAATATCTGATGATATTTCATCAGAATTGGTAATTTATTCAAGTGAAGTTAGTGCAATGGATTTACAAATACCTGTTAGTAGTCAATATTACATGTATGCTGTAGATTTGTATAATAATAAAGATATTATATTAAATTCAGTTTCACATTTGACAGAAAGAAATAATACAATAACAATAAGAAAAGATGATGATTCAGAAACATATACAGTTACTGCACAACAAGACTCAATAATAAAAATGATTATATTTATAGTACCAGTAGTAATAATAATATTGGGAGTAATTGTATGGATCATTAGAAAAAGAAGAAAATAATAAAAAAGCATTCAACTTTTAATTTAGAGTTGAATGTTTTTTTGTTATGTATAAAAGCTCATTTTTGTTAATATATTATATATATTGAGAGGTGATATATGATAGAAGTAATATCTATAACATTAGTAATAATTGGGGCATTAATTGGAGCTGGATTTGCATCTGGTCAAGAGATTTTTTCTTTTTTTTATATATATGGAAAAAATGGAATATATGGTATATTAATAATGAGTATATTAATTGGAATATTTATATATAAAAGTTTAAAAATAATTTACCAAAAGCAAGTATATAACTATAATGATTTTTTGAATTTGTTTATTAAAAATACTAAGATAAGAAATGTTATTTTGTGGATAGTTAATGTATTGTTATTAGTTTCTTTTTATATAATGGTAGCAGGATTTGGAGCATATTTCGAACAAGAGATAGGGATAAATAGAATTATAGGGAGTATTGTTTTAAATTTATTATGTGTTATTGTGTTTTTTTCAAATATAAAAGGAGTTTTGAAAGCAAGCAATCTTATTGTTCCATTTCTTATTTTTTTTATATTTTTTATCGGAATAAAAAATATTGTACAAATAAGAACTATAGATTTTCATCAAATGAAAAATAATTGGATATTAAGTATGATTATTTATAATAGTTATAATTTTATTTTATTAATGCCAGTATTAATATCATTAAAAAAGCAAATTACTAAAGAAAAGAATATAAAGAAAGTATCTATATTAGTAACAATTATTATATTAATTCTATCAATAAGTATATTTTTCTTATTATTAAATGCAAATATAAAAGAAATTGAAAATCAAGAAATGCCAATTGTATATATAATAAGTAATTATTTTAATAAGTATAAAAAAATATATGCATTTATAGTTTTAGCTTCAATTTTTACAACAGCAATTTCTGTTGGAATAGGTTTTCTTCAGAATATAAGTAAAAATAGTAATAGTTATCCACAATTTGTGCTATTTATGTGTATAACGAGTTTGCTTATGAGCAATATTGGTTTTTCAAAATTATTAAATTTTATATATCCTGTATTTGGATATATAGGGATATTACAAATTGTTATTATATTTTTTATAAATTAAATATTAAAAGTATAAGTTAAATAAAATTTAATAATTATATTGTAAAATCTATATAAATTGTGATAAACTAAAGAATATTATAGGTGAAAGGAAACAAAAGTAAAATGAAAGATTTTTTAGCAAATGAGCTTCAGAATCGACGAAGAAATAGAGTAATAAAATTTACAATATTATTAATATTTATATTAATTATTATTACAACAATTGTATTAACATGTGTATATTTTTACAATGTAAATTTTCGAAAATGGTGTGATGAAAAAATAATAAATAAGGAAGTAGCGCAATCTAAAGTAAAAAGTATAACTATAAACAAAGATGAAAATGTTCAAGTTTTTGCTTATGATAAATATATTTGTATATTAAGAAAAAAGACATTAGAATTTTATAATAGAATTGGTTCAAAAGAAGGAGTTATAGAAATAGATATTACTAATGCCGAATTCTCTGCTGCAGGAAGATATTTGGCTGTTTGTGAAAAAAATGGACAAAAAATTTGTCTAATTTCAGGAAAAGAGAAAATGTATGAAAATAATATTGAAGGAAATATTACACAAATAAGTGTTAACAGAAATGGTTATTTATCTGTTGTAATATCAAATACAAGTTATAAATCTGTAGTTGATGTATTTGATAGAAATGGAAAAGAAATATTTAAAACAAATTTAAGAACAGCGAGAGTAGTGGATGTTAGTATTTCGCAAGATAGTAAATATCTAGCTATAGCTGAAGTAGATTTATCAGGAATAATAATAAAATCTAGTGTACAAATTGTATCAATGGATTTGGCGCAGACAAATCCAGATGAAGCATTTATAAATAAATATGAAGCAACAACTGGAAAATTAATAATGAAAATAAAATATCAGGAAAATAATAGACTTATTTGTATGTATAATGATTCTATAGATATATTTTATGAAAATGAAAACAAAGAATTTGTAAAATATGATGAAAAAAAATTAGCATTTACAACAATAAATTTAAACAATAGAATTGTTTTAATTGAAGAAACATCATCAGGTGAATATACATCAGATACATATTTGGATATAGTAAATCCTAACAATAATAAAAAGAAACAGTACATTACAAGTAATGTTGCAAAGGCTTTAACAACATCAGAAAATAAGATTGCAATAAACTTTGGAACAGAACTACATATTGTAAATACTAATGGGATTTTAATAAAAAGATATAAATCTAATTCAGAAATTAATAATGTAGTTATGACAGATAATTTAGTAGCAATAGTATATAGTGATAATATTGCAATAATAAATTTTTAATAAAAGTAAGGAGAGAAGAATGGGAATAGTTTTAGATGTAATATTAATAGTAATAATATTATTAAATGTGATTATATGTTATAAAAAAGGTTTAGTAAAATTAGCGGTTGGATTAGTGGCAGTAATAGTATCTTTAATTCTTGCGATGATATTATATAAACCAGTTACGAATATAATTATAAAAAATACAGAAATAGATGAAAAGATTAAAGAATCAATAATAAATACTCTTACAACAGAGAGTAATGAAAATGATACATCAGATAAAGGAATGATGCAATATATGCAATCATACGTTGATGATGCTGTAAATAAAACAAAAAATGAGATTGTAATTGAGGCATCAGAAGTTGTTTCTACTAAAATCATTAATGTATGTGCATTTTTAGGAATTTTTGTAGTTGTTAGAATATTAGCAATTTTATTAACAATAATAGCAGATTTGATAATGAGCTTACCAATATTAAAACAGTTTAATAAAGCTGGAGGCATTATATATGGAATTTTAAAAGCACTTATAATTATATATATAATATTAGCAATAATATTTGCAATAACATATATAACAGGAAATACAACAATTTCAAATGTTATATCAGAAACATATATTACAAAAATATTTTATAATAATAATGTTCTATTAAATTTTATATTTAAAAAATAGGCATTAAAATGTGAAATGTTTGTGAATATTTTATTAATTATTTGTATAAATATTGAAATAAAAATATTATTCTGCTATAGTATATTTGGAAAAAAATATATAGGAGAGGATTTATTTGAAAAAGAAGAAAAAGAAGTCAAAAGTAGTAAAAAAAATATTATTTTTGATAATTATATTATTAATAATATGTGTAGGAATCTTTGGGTATAAAACACATGTTAATGGAGGAGGAGTTCAAGGATTATTAGCAACTTTGGTTGGAAATGATAGAGAAACGCTAGAAGAATTAGAGCCAATACAGTTTTTGTTATTAGGTGTAAGTACTGACTTGGGCGGAAAAATTACAGATACAATAATGGTTGCAACATATAATCCAAAAGATCAAACAGCATCATTATTATCTATACCAAGAGATACATATACAGGGAAAGATCATTCTCAAGGAACACCAAATGAAAAAATAAATGCATTATATACAAAAGGGATTGATAGAATACTTGCAAAAGTAAATGAATTGACAGGCCTTGATTTAAAATATTATATGGTTGTTGATAATGAAGCATTAATAAAACTAGTTGATGTAATACGTGGAGTTGAATTTGATGTTCCAATAAATATGAATTATCATGATGATACACAAGGATTAAGTATAGAATTAAGTAAAGGATTACAAGTTCTTGATGGAAATCATGCAGAACAGCTATTGAGATTTAGAAAAAATGATGATGGGACGGGCTATCCTGCAGAATATGGTTCTGATGATATTGGAAGAATGAAAACACAAAGAAATTTCATAATGGCAACAGCAAAGCAAACTTTACAGGCTAAAAATATATTAAAAATAAAAGATATAATAGATATTATATATGAATATGTAGAAACTAATATTTCAATATCCAATATAAAATCATATGTACCATATGCAATTAATTTTAATGTAGAAAATTTAAAGAGTGTTGTATTACCAGGTACTTCAGTAGGACCAACACAGAGTGGAAATTTATATGCACCATATTGGTTTATATTAACAAATAAAACAGAAGCAAAGAAATTAGTTGAATCATTGTATTTCGAAAATGAAGAAAATGAAGAAGAAACTTCTAATACAGATAACAATGGACAAGTTATTGATATTCCAACAAGTGAAACTAATGAAATAAAGATAGAAGTGTTAAATGCTTCTGGTTCAAAAAATAAATTAAACAAAGTTCAAAAACTATTAAAAGAAAAAGGATATAATGTAAAAACAAATGATGTTGAAGTTATATCTAAAACGACAATAATCAATAATACAGATGTTGATGGAAAATATATAGAACAAATACAAGAATTATTAGGAGTTGGTGTTTTATCTTCAGGTGCAACAGCTTCTAATAATACAGATGTTACAATTATAATTGGAAAAGATTATAAATAAAAGTGGAGGGAAAATCTCCCTCCATAATTTATATCAAATTAATTTTATTCAAGATTAAATTTATATACAGAACTATTTTTTCTTAAATTTTTTTTATTATTCTTTTGTTTTTTTCGTTTATGTGAGAAAAATTCAGCTATTAATATTAGAACAATTATTGCTAATAAAATTTGAAGAAGTGTTTCTATAAAATTCGATTTTATAACATCATTTTCAGCTATTAAATCAGCTTCGTAAATTATACCATCAATGTTATAAGAAATTTTTCCTAGAATAGCATCTTTTGCAATTGGAGCAGAAATATTTTCTTTTATTTCTATAGAAGGAATTAGGCTTGTGGTATCAAAATTTGATTGAAATGTAGTAGAAAGAGAAGCATTTGCAATTAAATTTAATGTTTGAGTATCTTTGGTAGCATTTTTTACTTTTATTTCAGCAACTTTTGTTCCTTCATTTAAAAATTTTTTGATTTCATAATTTTCAAAACCAAAATTAAAAAGATTTTTTGCATCTACATATCGTCCACTTTGACCGTTTTCAGTAGCTTCAGCGCCTAACATAACAGCAATTAATTCGATTCCATCTTTTTTTGCACCAGCAATTAAACAATTTTTAGCTTGTGTAGTAAAACCAGTTTTTATTCCTATAGCATATTCATAATAATATCTATTAGATGAATCTAATAAACTATTTGTATTTTTAAAATATCGTTCTTCAGGATATAAATCTGTTGCTGAAAATTTACAACTTTTTTTGTTAACTATATTTCTAAATGTTTCATTTCTCATGCAATATTTAGCTATAAGAGCCATATCATAAGCTGTTGAATAATGATTAACGTCATGAATTCCACTAGGATTAGTAAAATGTGTATTTGTGCAACCAAGTTCTAATGCTTTTTGATTCATTAAATTTGCAAAATTTTCAATATTACCAGATATTTCTTCTGCAAAAATATATCCAACTTCGTTTGCAGAGTGTATTAAGAACATTTCTAATAAATCATTTACACTTAAAGATTCTCCAACTTTTATTCCAGCATTTGAATATCCTGAAGGAATTGCCATTATTGCAGAACGACTTGCTGTTAATTTTGAAGTTAAATCTAATTTTTCAATTGCAATTATAGCTGTTAAAATTTTTGTTGTACTAGCTGGATATAATTGAAGATTCATATCTTTTTGAAGTAAAACTTTTCCTGTTGATGCATCCATTAAAACTGAACCAGCCGAATAAATTTGAAAATCAGAATCTGGTACAGTATCATCTGCAAAAGATAAAGTAGTATATAAATTAAATAAAGTTACAATTAATAATATAATTATAAAAAAACGTTTTTTCATATGTATTAACATCCTTTCTTGTATCAATATAATAACGTATTTTAAGATTAAATTCAAGGATATTAATATAAATTTGAAAAAATTAAGAAAGGATTGATTTTTATGAATATAAAAGATAAATTATTAAAGATTATAAAAAATAAGTTTTTTATAATAGTATGTATAATAGTAATATTAGTTACCTCATATATAATTATAGAGGAAATGATGGTGGATAATAATAATGAGATAGAAATAATTGAAGAAGCAGATGATATATTTAAGAAAGACGAAGAAGAAAATTTTGAAGAAAAAAATATACTAAAAGATGAAGTTATTGATGATGTAGAAGAAAAAATAGAAGAAGGTACAGAAAATGTAGAAGATTTCGAAAATGAAATTATAAATGATAATGAAAAGATATATATTTATATAACAGGGGAAGTGAATAATCCTGGAATAGTTGTTTTACCTATTGGAAGCAGAATAGTTGATGCAATTGATTGTGCAGGTGGGATCACACAAAAGGCTGATATTATGAAAGTCAATTTAGTATATATGTTACAAGATGGAATGAAAGTAAATATTCCAAGTAGTATAGAATTAAAAAATAATCCTAATTTTGAATATATAACAATGAGTTCTGGAGATGAAAAAAATGATAGTAATAAAAATGCAACAACAGTAGATACAAAAAGCGAATCTGCCTTCAAAGTATCTAATGTAAATATTAATACAGCAACACAAACAGAATTAGAAACTTTACCGGGAATAGGTCCATCGTTAGCATTAAAAATTATAAATTACAGAAAAGAAAACGGAAAATTTAAGTCAATAGAGGAATTAAAAAGTGTTAATGGAATAGGAGAGAATAAATATGAAGAAATAAAAAAGTACATATATGTATAACAAAAGAAAGGCAGGGACAAAGTCCCTGCCAAAGAGTTTTACTACATATTATTCACCAGAACCTTCAACAGATTTAATAATTTCCTCTAATTCAAGTTTGCTCAACATGCCATTTTCAAGTAGTTTTTCAACCAAAACGTGGACTAATTTGGAGTGTTCTTTTAAGAGATTTAAGGCCTTATCATATGCATTTTTTATGATCTTGTCAATTTCAGCATTAACTTTATTAGTAATTGTTGAAGTTTGCATATGGTATTGTTCTGTATTAAGAAAAACACGATTTGTTCCTACATCAGAACGCATACCATATTTTGTTACCATATCATATGCATATTTGGTTGCAACATCCAGATCAGAACTTGCTCCAGCATTATATCTTGTGTTTGAAAAAATTGTTTCGGAAATTCTACCAGCAAGATACATACCAATTAGATCAGAATAGTAATCCATGTCTGGACAAGGAGTAATATCTGTTGGATCCAAAACGTTTTGACCTAAATAATTTTCAGTTGGGATAATTGTAATTGCTAATACATCAAAATCAATTAATTTTTTGGAGAAGCGACTAACAATATAATGTCCAACTTCATGGTAAGCAGTAGCACTAATGACATCAGAAGGCATTTTATTGTATGCTTCAAAGTTAGCTTCAAAGTTTTCAAGGATAGCAGATTGAGTGACATACTTTTGATGAGTTAATTTCGCCGAAACCATAGACAAGTCAACAAGACTAATTGTTCTATCAGGATTACAAGTGGTGTAATCAAAGCAAGAAGAATAAAAAATAATTTTATCAATCATTTTTCTTGAAATTTTTACACCATGGAATTGTTCTAGACGTTTAACAGATTCTTTTAACATAGGATAAACTTCTTCTGCTTTGGGTTCCTTGATTTCAATGGTACGGAATCTACGTTTTAAAGCACCTTCTTTGGAAAAAGCTTTTTGATACTCTTCTTCAGTAGTTGCTCCAATAACAATAGATTTATCCCCTGCAAGAAGAGGTTTTAGAGCATTAGAGAAATCAAGAGATTCGTCATTAGAACATGCACCAGCGCCGACGATCATGTGAATTTCATCAATGAAAAGAATGATATTATCATGTTTTTCAATTAAAGAAATCAAATCTTGATAACGCTGTTCTGCTTGACCTCTGTATGTTGTACCAGATATGAGATTACTTACACTCAGGGACAAAATAATGAAGCTTTTGAATATGCTAGGACAATTGCCGTTTACAATGTCACAGGCCATCTTATAAACAACAGAAGATTTGCCAACGCCGGGTTTTCCGACAAGAATCACATTACGTTTGGTCTTTTTCATTATAGTTTTCCAAATTTTCTTGCACTCTTTATCACGCCCCAATATAGCACTACTCTTCTGATTTTTAAAATTATCATTTAGAATAGTTACACAGCCAGAGATAGAATCAGGAATAACTAAAGCAGAATCATCTTCAATGCAAGAATCTAAAAGAGATAGATACTCTACTTGCGAAATTAATTGCTCGATGTTTGTTCCGATATCTGTGAAGAAAGAAAGCATTTGATCATTTAGATTGTTGAAAAGTGCTAAAGTCAAATGAGAAAGAGTCAATTCTTGCTCCTCATCACTTTCTACAAGGATATAAGCAAAGAAAAAGACATTAGCAATCCATTGAGAGAAAATGAAATTTTGAGGATTATCAATATCAGAATCCTTAAGAACACTAATAAAATAATCTCTTTCTTCTATTGTTTCAACTTCTTTTTCGTTAAATCCAAAAGGATTGTTTTTGTAAATGTTTTCGATTAGGTTAATAATTCCTTCTAGATTACAACTTGAGTATTTTGCGATTAAACTGGAAAATTGTTTTTGAGACATCATAGAGTCAAAAAGCAGAAATGTTGTAAGCACCTCAAGTTTAAACTTTGCGGCATTTGAAACCATCCCCCGCACAATAGTTTTTACTTCTTGAGATAAAGAGATGTTTTTCATAGTAGTAACTCCTTTCAAAGTTTTTTATGTAAATATTATAATACCATTTAGGTGATAATGCAAGAGAATAAAAAAAGATATTTTAAAGTTTTATTAGAAATAATACAGGAAAACAAAAAAGATATCTTATTTTGATATCTTTTTTGGGAAAATTTATTCATTTCTAGAGATAAAAAACTCAATAATCTCTCAGATTATTGAGTTTATATTATGGTTGCGGGGGATAGACTCGAACTATCGACCTTTGGGTTATGAGCCCAACGAGCTGCCAACTGCTCCACCCCGCGATGTAATAACAAACTAATTATATAACACTAAATAATGTTTTGTCAATACTTTGAAAAAATAAATTTAATATTTGTATATTATATGCAAATATTATAAAAATATTCCATAAAAAAAGAAAGCTACATATAAATTTGCAGCTCTTGAATTGAATTTGTGTAATTTAGGCATAATATATTAGTGTTAATTGGATTTTTATTTATTTCAAAAAGAAATAGATGATTTGTCGATGTCATCGAATGCCAATTAACATCTAATATATAATAATGCTATGAAAAATAATAAAATAAGAATATTTATTAAAATTCATATTTATTATTATAGATATAAAGCTAAGATATGTTATAGTAAAATAAAATAGTATTTTATAGTTTTTAATAGTAAAAAGATTAAGTGATAAAAAAGAAATTAAAGCATATATTTAGTAAAAATATGTGGAGGTAAAATATGAATATAAAAAAATGGCAAATATTTGCTAGTATATTTTGTTTAATATTAGGAACTATATTGCATTTTACATATGAATGGTTTAACTATAATGTAATAGTAGGCTTATTTAGCACTATAAATGAAAGTGTTTGGGAACATTTAAAATTATTATTTTATCCAATGTTTTTTATTTCTATAATTGGGTATTTTAAAATAGGAAGAAAATTATGTAATTATTGGTATGCTCAAATGTATGGAATTGTTTTTGCTTTGATTTTTGTGGTAGTATTTTTTTATACATATACAGGAATTATAGGAAGAAGTTTCTTTTTATTAGATATTGCTTCATTTATAATAGGAATTCTTTTGGGTGAATATATAGTATACAAAATGCTAAAGCAAAAAGAAATGTGTAAATTAGAAGCATTATCAATAATAACTTCGATAATAATATTGTTATGTTTCTTAATCTTTACAATTTATCCTCCTATACTTCCACTGTTCGAAGATCCTATATATGGGACATTTGGAATTAAATCGATTAAAATAGATTAATAAAAAGGTACAATAAAAATGTACCTTTCTCCAAAAATATTAGTAAATGAGAAAAATATAAAATACTAATATAATAAGAAATAAAAAATATATAAGGAAAGAAATGAACGTTCATATTATGTAATATAAATTAATTATAACATAGGAAAAAAGAAATTTATGCCAAATCTTGTCGATTATTAAAAGAAAAAAATAAAAAAAGTGACAGAAATCACTTGAATTTTCAAAAATAGAGTAATATAGTAAATAACATAATTTCGAAATAATAATATTAAGTGCACACATGAAAAAGGGGGAATAACATTGAAAAACTTTTTTGGAAGTATATTTATTAATCGTGACGAATTAAGAGAGGCAGGAATAGAGTATCCAATAAAAGTAGAATACTATAAAATAACAAATGAAATACCATCTAGACAAAAATTAATATTTGGAATACAAGTAATAAAAACAGAATATAAAGAAAAAATTGGAGTTGAACAAAGGAAAATAGAAAATATTACAAATAGCGAAAAAGAAGTTGATAAAATCTTGTATCAACTAAAAGAAAATGAAGTAACACCTATAGGATTAGAAGATGTTCTAATAGAATTAGAAGAAAAAATAAATATGATATGTTAATGGTATAGGATTTCCTATACCATTTTAAATATGTATAAAATAAATTAAAGGTATTGCCAAAAAAAAAAAAATAAGTTACAATACCAAAAGTAATAAAAAGAGAAGGGAGAAAAGAATATGACAGATAAACTAATAATAGTAGAATCACCAGCTAAAGCTAATACAATAAAAAAGTTCTTGGGTGGAAATACAAAAGTTGTAGCATCAATGGGACATATTCGCGACTTACCAAAATCAAAATTAGGAATAAACATAGAAAATAACTTTGAACCAGAATATATAAATATAAGGGGAAAAGGCGACTTAATAAAAGAATTAAAAACAGATGCTAAAAATGCAAAAAAAGTATATTTAGCAACTGACCCTGACCGTGAAGGAGAAGCAATTGCATGGCATTTATCTAATGTATTAAATGTAGATGAAAAAAAAGTAACAAGAGTAACATTTAATGAAATAACTAAGACAGCAGTTCAAAAAGCTATAAAAGAACCAAGAGATATAGATATTAATTTAGTAGATGCTCAACAAGCAAGAAGAGTATTAGATAGAATTGTTGGATATAAAATAAGTCCAGTTTTATGGAAAAAAGTAAAAAGAGGCTTATCTGCAGGAAGAGTACAATCAGTTGCAGTTAAACTTATAGTTGATAGAGAAGAAGAAATTGAAAAATTTATTCCAGAAGAATATTGGAATATTTATGCAGAACTTCTTGATGAAAAAACAAATAAAAAGTTTGAAGCAAAATTTTATGGAAAAGCAGGTAAAAAGCAAGAAATACATTCTAAGGAAGAAGTTGATAAAATATTATTTGCAATAAAAAAAGCTACATATATTGTTGAAGATGTTAAGAAAAGTGAAAAGAAGAGAACACCTGCACCACCATTTACAACTAGTACAATGCAACAAGAGGCATCAAGAAAAATAGGTTTTTCGATAAAAAAGACAATGTCTGTTGCACAGGGATTGTATGAGGGAGTAAAAATTCAAGACAAAGGAACTGTTGGACTTATAACATATATGAGAACAGATTCGACAAGAATTTCAGAAGAGGCAAGAGCAACTGCAAAAACATATATTACTGAAACATATGGAAAAGATTATTATGAAAATAGATATTATAAGACTAATAAAGAAGCACAAGATGCACATGAGGGTATCAGACCAACATATGCAGAACTAGAACCAGAAAAAATAAAAGACTCTTTGACAAAGGATCAATATAAATTATATAAATTGATATATAATAGATTTATGGCTAGTCAAATGGTATCTGCTATATATGATACAATGTCTGTAACAATAAATGCAAATGATTATACATTTAAAGCAAATGGGCAAAACTTAAAATTTAAAGGATTTATGACATTATATGTAGAAGGAACTGATGAAAAAGAAGAAAAAGAAGCGGGAATGTTACCAGAACTTATACCAAATGAAATTGTTAAATTAGAAAAAATAGAACCAAAACAAAGCTTTACAGAACCACCAGCAAGATATACAGAAGCAAGTTTGGTAAAAACATTAGAAGAAAAAGGAATAGGAAGACCAAGTACATATTCTCCTACAATTACTACTATATTAGAAAGAAGATATATAGAAAAAGAACAAAAACAATTGGTACCAACAGAATTAGGAAAAATAGTAAACAAACTATTGTGCGAAAATTTTGCAGATGTAATAAATGTTGAATTTACTGCGAAAGTAGAAACAGAATTTGATAATATAGCAGAAGGACAAGAAGATTGGAAAAAAATGATAGGAGAATTTTATGGCCCTTTTGAAAAAAATGTAGAAAGAGTTGAAAAAGAACTAGAACATGTAGAACTAGTAGATGAAGTTTCTGATATTCCTTGTGACAAATGTGGAAGAATGATGGTATATAAATATGGGAGATTTGGAAAATTTTTGGCATGTCCTGGATATCCAGAATGTAAAAATACAAAACCAATTATTGAAACAATAGAAGAAAAATGCCCAAAATGTGGTGGTACTATTCAAGTTAGAAAAGCCAAAAGTAAAAGAAAATATTATATATGTGAAAATAATCCTAAATCATGTGATTATATATCTTGGAATAAACCATCAAAAGAAAACAAATAGTAAACGAAATAGAAAACAATGTAAAATAGACTGTGAATGTGTATTTTATGAGGTTTTCTATTTTTTGTTTTTATAACAATAAAAATGTAAAAACAATTTAAAAAACAAAAAATATAAAAAATTTTAAAAAATGTGTTGACAAAATATGACATCATGTGTTAATATAGAAAACGTACCAAGCAACAGACAAAAATAATTAAAATTATTACATAAGAATTAGTAAAAAGTAAGACGAAA
>JABLTM010060815.1_pt1 | contig 37147 bp, 33 predicted proteins | sample 7160121 | NCBI WGS metagenome assembly JABLTM01 (sample SAMN14651224, study PRJNA627086) | human gut metagenome | isolation source: feces | host: Homo sapiens
CCTAAAAACGATAATAAAATAACTTTTTTCGAAAACAGATACGTGTAACTACTTGTAAAATAGTGGGGACGCTGTAATGGTGATATACATGAATCTCATGGCAGAAGGTGCTTGGGCTATCAATTCTGTCTCAGCTATTGCACGGCCATTGCAGTTCCTAGCATTTCATAGCGAGAAAGCGTATAGAGATATGATAATCAATAAGGTTTCTGCTGCTGACAAAGAAACCTTTAACCTTCATAATCTCATCTCTGCATTCTGTGAACTGTCTGTTATGAACACCTTCATCTGTCGTAGTTCTGACCCAAAGTCATTTGTCTATGAAAATCGAGTTAGGGATGATTCTGATAAGAATGTTGAGTTTTCTATCAAGATGCAAGATTTTACGTTCAATGTGGAGGTGAAATCTGCAAACTTGGTGCAGGAAGACCAAGAAATTGCAAAATTGCTTAGAGAGAATCCTTCTGTTTTGATGATAGATGCTCGTATTCCTAATTATCAAGAGGTGGTAGATAAGGCTCAGATGCCAGTCCGTGGCTGTCTTGACAACAAGATAAAGGACTTTCTTGTGGATGCTAATAAGAAATTTAGCAAGAGCAATGGGGAAAAAGAGGTCAATTTATTGGTCATTTGTTGGGATGACAGGATACATCAAGCTTTGATGGCGCTAAAGAGTCCCAAGGCGCAAGGATTGCTGACCGCCAACACTTATAGGCATGACAAACAAGGGAATCCTGAACTATATCCCAACATAGACTGTGTTGTAGTCAACAAGACCTATTCCTTGTTCAAAGAATATATTCTTGGCACTCTTTTTAGGAATTTTTCTCCTATATATCCAGTAGATCCATTCTTCATGTTATTTGGTGAAGGTTGCATCGTCGATCATAATCTCACTCAGGATAGGCATTTGATGCTAAACTCTATCATGCAACAAAATCTTATGATAGTTGATGAAACATTTGCAGATAGTTTGTCGCCTGTTAGCATTGCCACTATGAGCGACGGAGAGCCTAATACAATAAAATTTAGGAAGTACGAAATGTAATGATGAACAAAGTTTTAGATATGTCAACTCAATCATCAAATAACAACAAGCGAATAGCGAAGAATACGCTGTAGCTTTACTTCCGAATGCTCTTTATGATGGTGGTGTCGCTGTACACGAGCCGAGTCATACTGAATGCGTTGGGAGTGGAAGACTTTGGAATATTATAACTAAGAAAAAATAATTTCATGATGAATGATTTTAAGAATATAAAAGTAGCAGTAGCCGGTACCGGCTACGTCTGTCTGAGTATAGCAACGCTATTATCTCAGCACCATCATGTAACAGCAGTAGATGTAATCCCAGAGAAGGTGGAGAAACTCAACAATAAGATTTCTCCAATCCAGGACGATTACATCGAAAAGTATTGCTATATCGCTGCAGCGTAGGTAATGGCATCAGATTGTATGAATGCAAGAACTGCGTAGTTCATGCAGCCGATGAAAGCAAGGTAGTAGTTCAAGGCTTGGATGGCTATATCGTAGCCGAGAAGAATGGACAACTGCTTGTTTGTTCTTTGAAAAAAGAACAGAGAATTAAAAAATTTGGAAAGTAATATATGTCAAATCAAACATCAGATAATAATAAACGAATAGCGAAGAATACGCTTCTTCTTTACTTCCGTATGCTCTTTATGATGGCGGTGTCTCTGTTTACGAGTCGAGTTGTCTTGAATACATTGGGAGTAGAGGATTATGGTATATATAATGTGGTTGGAGGAATTGTTGCTATGTTCGGATTCATTAATGGATCCATGTCATCTGCAACGCAGCGATACATCACTTTTGCCTTGGGTAAAGGAGATAAGAATAGATTGCAGACCGTATTTAGTACTACGCTTCAGATTCATACGCTGATAGCAGGTGTAATCGTGTTATTGGGAGAAACCATCGGCTTGTGGTTCTTATATAATAAAATGCAGATTCCTGCTGATAGAATGGACGCAGCCTTCTGGGTGTTGCAGTGTTCTATAATAGCTGCTGTCGTTATGATTATAAGTGTACCCTATAATGCGGATATTGTCGCTCATGAGAAAATGTCGGCTTTTGCTTATATCTCCATTTTGGAGGTGGTATTAAAGTTGGCTATTGTCTATATGTTGTTAGTGTTCTCATTTGATAAGTTAGTCTTGTATGCTTTCCTGCTCTTGGCGATACAGATATTGATTCGATTTTGCTATAGTTATTATTGTAACAAGCATTTTGAAGAAACCAAATACAAGCACGTATGGGATAAAGCATTATTTAAGGAAATGACTGGTTTTGCCGGTTGGAGTATGTTTGGTAACTTGGCAGCTGTACTTTTCGGACAAGGCTTGAACATGCTGCTGAATGTCTTCTTCGGACCTGTTGTTAATGCTGCCCGTGGTATTGCTGTTCAGGTACAGAATGCAGTTCAGCAGTTTGTTCTCAACTTCCAGATGGCACTCAATCCTCAAATCACCAAAACATATGCACAGGGAGAAATGCAGGAAATGCACAAGTTGATGTATCGCAGTGCACGTTTCTCATTCTTTCTTCTCTTCTTCCTGTCTTTGCCTGTTCTTTTTGAAACAAAATTCATATTGACAGTATGGCTGAAGATAGTGCCAGATAATACAGTTGTTTTCTTGCGCATTATGATATGTACGTCTTTGATTTATACCTTGTCTAATCCTCTGATTATAGCAAATCAGGCTACAGGTAAAGTGCGTAAGTATCAGGCGATTTGTGGAACAATATTATTGATGATATTACCTATTTCGTATATATCTCTCCGGTTGGGACTTCCTGCATATTCTGTATTCATAGTACACTTTTTGATGGAATCTTTGACGCAGGTTGTACGAATGTTCCTGCTTCGTCCTTTAATTGGAATTAGAATCAGAGATTATTTAAGATATATCTATTCACCAGTACTTTGGGTAATCGCAGTTTCGGTAATTCTTCCAGCTTTTGTCTATTTTAATATGGAAGATACGGTGATTAGATTTTTCATAGTTGGAATAGTATGTGTACTTTCAGTTTCATTAACAGCATATACGTTGGGCTTGTCAAGCAATGAACGAGTATTTGTTAAGGCTAAAGCTCTTGGTATGCTACATAAATTTTCAAAGTGATGATACATATAACAGATAAGAAAAATTGTTGTGGTTGTTCTGCTTGCGTACAGCGTTGTCCAAAACAATGCATTTCTCTTACTGAAGATGAAGAAGGCTTCCTCTATCCTTATGTAAATGAAGAGAGTTGCGTGGAATGTGGGTTGTGTGAGAAGATTTGTCCCATTCTTAATCCGCAAGAGGAGACTTTCCCTTTACAGGTAATTGCTGCAAAAAACACAAATACGGAGGAAAGACTTGGTAGTTCTTCGGGTGGATTATTCCTTCCATTAGCTAAAAGTATCATCAATGAAGGTGGTATTGTTTTCGGTGCTGATTATGATTCAAATTGGGAAGTGCATCATGTCGGCGTTGAAAATATATCAGGACTTTATGCTTTGATGATGAGCAAATATCTGCAGAGCAGAATAGAAAACACATATAAGGAAGCTGAAAAGTTTTTGAAATGCGGTCGAAAAGTGATGTTTGTTGGCACTCCTTGCCAAATAGCAGGTTTACATGGATTTCTCAGGCATAAGGTATATCCTAACTTATTGACAATAGATGTTGTTTGTCATGGAGCTCCTAGCCCAGGAGTTTGGAGACAATATCTAGCCGAGACTTATAGTGAAGAAGAATTTATCAAAAGCCGCCTGAAGGCGGCAGCTGGAAAAAATACCGTTTTGTATCAATCTCTAAATGCAAAGTCCCCCATAGGGGACATTAAATTTAGAGATAAGACGGTGAGTGGCTGGAAAAAATTCCGTTTTGTCGTCCGGTCAAAGTCCGCCTCTAAGGCGGACAAAAATTCCGTTTTGTCGTCTGATATACATTATGATAATGTATATATGAAGGGATTTCTTTCAAACCTCTATTTGAGGCCTTCCTGTCATGATTGCAAATGTAAAGATGGAAAGCATCATAGTGATATCTCCTTGGGAGATTTTTGGGGTATTGATAAATTTAATCCTTCATTCGATGATGATAAAGGTGTGAGTTTGGTTCTCATAAATACCCCTAAGGGTAAAGAGTTCTTGCAAAAGGTTAAAATGGAAAAGTGGGAATCGTCGTATGCTTTGGTTAGTAGGGCAAATGGTGGTTTCTCTCCTTATGCATGGTTGAATCCTAAACGCTCTTTATTCTTTAAATTGATTTGGCAGGGAGCGACTGTAAGACAAGCTGTAGCTATCTGTTTGCACATACCTCTGTATCGAAGGGTGATACGCAAGGCGAAGATGCTGACGAAGGCTGTCGTAAAGCAAGTCTTAGGCGATGCTGGCGTAAAGGCGGTAAAGAAAGCGTTGGGGAAATGATGTGAATAAACAAAGAAAAAATCCCAACCCATAAGCTTTTTAGGACTTATAAGCTGGGATGATTTTGAACACGAATAACTCGAATAGCACGAATATCTGGGATCTGTCCGGGCTTTCTAGAGATGGAAGTCGATTTCCTTCAGCCATTCCTTGACATCGAAGCAAGGACAGCTCTTGCGAACCCAGGGGAGGTCGCGATGACCTAGGATCTCGGCATCGGGATAGTCGAGGACGAGACTGTAGAGGAGGTCTTCCAGAGATGCTTTCTGGGCTGGAGTGCGAGTGTCGGCAGGCTTGCCTTTCTCATCGAGACCACCCTCGTAGCAGATTCCGATACTGTGGGCGTTGTAGTGGCGGGCATGAGCACCCTCCTCGCTTTCTGGACGGCAGGGATAGACCACGCCATCCTTCGTAATGTAATAGTGGTAACCGATGGAGTGGAAACCACGGGCTTTGTGGCAGGCTTCTAAGGCTTCTACTGGGAAGTCCTGGTTAATACGTGTGGCACTGCAATGTACCACGATCAAATCGATTTTTCTTTGATTCTTCATTGGATTCTATGGATTTTAAAGGGTTAATAATTGTCTCCCACAGATTACACAGATTTTCACAGATTTTTAACTCCTTCGGAGTTTTTCCATTGAGGTTTGGTGATAACTGTTGCTTGCAACAAGATTATCTGTGTATATCCGTGAGATCTGTGGGAGAACTAAAATATCACTTGCAGCTCTGCACACAGAAGGAGCTGAGAACGGCAGTGAGGACGGTGATGACGAAGTTGATGACTTTCTGGATTGTTTCCTTTTTCATTGTTGTTAGTGATTAGTGTAATTAGTGATTAATGTTTAATTTTCCCACAGATTACACAGATTTTCACAGATTATTGACTCCTTCGGAGTTTTTGCAGTGAGACCTGATGAGTATAAGACCGTTGCTTGCAACGAAGAATTATCTGTGTAAATCTGTGAGATCTGTGGGAGATAAAAGAGAGGAAGCGGGCAGGATGAGCAAGTATCCGTTCAGGGCGATGATTTGACAATGTTGAATGGTGAGTGATGAACTCATTCCTGATGGGGCCCTTGGATTACTCCGGACTGCATCCTGCCGATGCGCTTTCTCTTGTTTCAGATGCGAGACGGGTAGGGCTACTCTAAGCCGTCGCCTCCTCCTTCTCCAGTGGTTCCGCTACCGCCCTGGTCGGTGTTGTCACCACCAGGGGTATCCTTCCCGGGATCCGGAGTGGTATCCGGGGTGGTGCCATCACCTAACAGAGCAGAGGCCTTCTTCAGCGTAGCTCCGAGGTTGATGGTCTTGGCGCTGAACTCACCGGTGCCACGAGCACGGAGACGGAAACCTTCGATGTTCTTGGCGATGGTGAACTCCTTCTCTGAGGCGGCTCCCTCCTTGTTGCGGATGCCGATGGAGAAGATGGCGAGGTCGTCAATCTTCACAGCGAAACCTTGCAAGGTGAGTTCCTTGACGCACGATACCATATCGGTAATCATGCCCTTGATGGCTCCCTTAGAGAAAGGAGTGTTGTGGCTAGCCATGTGTTCGGCCAGGCCGTCGATACCTACCGTCTGAGTGATGACTGGATAGGCGTAATACTTGCCGTATGCTTCTGGCATCTTGGCGTTCTGATTTAGTTTTAGTACGTAAAGCAACATAAGTTTTTAAGTGTTAATGGTTAATGTTGAGTGGGCGCTGCGCAGTGCCTGATTCTTGAACACGAATCTCTCGAATCGAACGAATTTTTCTCCTCGCGGAGGTTTAGTTTTCCCACAGATCTCACAGATTTTCACAGATTTTTGACTCCTCGCGGAGTCTTTGCTGTGAGCCTTAGTGAGTACCGTTGCTTGCAACGAAGAGAATCTGTGCAAATCTGTGAGATCTGTGGGAGACTCTTTCTGAATCACATTGCAAAGATACAACATTTCATTTTCCCAACTCACCGATGCTCATTGTTGCTCACCGATACTCACCGATTATCACTGATAAATATCAGGGTTCTCCCAAATGGAAGAAAATATAGGATACTTGCAGAGGATTGAACTCCTTGCAGCTCTTGTTGTATCCACTCTTCTGCAGCTGCTCATAGAGCTGGGTGCATCTTACTATCCATCTCATCAGATGGGCTCTTGCCACGTCCGGGTCGGAATCCGGAAAATAGAGCAGGGCTAACTCCTGCTTGGTGTAACTTCGTAAATCCATTTTCTTGTAATGTTGAATTTTCCCACAGATCTCACAGATTTTCACGGATTTCGACTCCTTCGGAGTTATTTGCTATGAGGCATAGTGAGTACCTGTTGCTTGCAACAAGATTATCTGTGTAAATCTGTGAGATCTGTGGGAGACTAAGAATAATGTTGAATGTTATCTATTAGGGTTATGCTTCGTAAATATGATACTTAGCCATCGTAACCATGATACTTAGCGGTCGTAACCAAGATACTTAATCCTCCACGGTATCGTTAGGATCGATGAAGGCATCGTTGTTGATTTCGCTACCTTCCTTCTCTATCACAGCCCAGCCGTTGCCGTTCTTCTTGTGAATCTTCTTGAATCCAAGACGCTTCATCACGTTACCGATGTTCTGGTTGTTCAGGTTCTGGCGAAGGGCAGGGTTCACACCTATCCTCTCCAGTATCTCAGCACTGTAGCGGAACTTGATAAACTGTAGCGGCGTATCTGGCTCCGGCACCCGGTAGTAACGGAGTATCTGCTCCTCGGCATAGTTGGCTACCATGAAGAGGCGGTTGTGACTGCGCATCAGTTCGATGTCGTCCCTCGTCAACCAGTATGTCCACTCCAGAGGCTCGCCCTTAGGATGGCTCATCACCTCCTGACCCAGTGCCACTGCCTCGGCAAACACGTGGTCGTAGTCTATCGGGTGCTCTATCGGACTCTCGATGCTCTTTACCAGCCAAGGACAGTAGCGGCGGTTCTCCTCGTCGGTGATGAACTGCTGGTTGTTGGTGGTGCCGCAGAGCGATCCGCGGTGGGGCATCTCCGAACGGTACTTGTCGTAAGGTCGGCGTATGGAGAATGTCACCTTGGTCATGTTGCTCTTGAAGGCGCTCAGGTTCTTGCCGAATACCATCTCAAACTCGTCGAGACAGAGCAGAGCCTTGCTGCTGAAAGCCTCCATGAAGTCCTTGTCGGTATAGGCGCCCGTCGAGTCGTTGAGGAAGTACTGGCGCAACTGTGGGGGCAACAGCATGTGGAAGAACGTGGTCTTGAAGATGCCGCCCTTGCCCACGAAGATGAGTATCATCTGGTTCACCACCTTCAGCGTTACCCACGCCACCACCATCGCTACCAGCCACTTCTTGAAGAAATAGCGGAAGAGGCTCTGCGTATGCTCGTTGTCGGGCAGGTTCTCTACCTCGATGCGGTCGGCGAGCTGGTCGATGTAGTCGGGATTCTCTCCCTTCTTCCATTTCGGCAGACTGCGCAGGTAATCGTCCAAGGGGTCGAAGGGCTCGCTGAAGTCACTGTTGATGATGTTGTGCAAGGTCTTTTCTGAGAGATGCAGTCCCGACTCGTCCATTTCGCTCCAGATGGAGTTCTCGATATTGTCGTCGATGCGTACCCAGTCAGGATACTTGCCGTCTAAAACGAAGCGGCTCTCCACCTCGTAAAATCCCGTCAGCACGTTTCGGCGGAACAGATAGTGGGTGAGTAGCCACTGCTTGATGCCCCTTACCGATGGCTTGACGCTGCGCCCCTCGCCATGGCGATAGAAATGCCAGATACCAAACTTATGCAGATGCTTGTAGCGAGACTTGATGACAGAAGCCGTATCTTCGTAGCTGGTGCCAAACTCACGGTCGGCGTAAGTCTGAACTTCTTCCTGCGGGATGCCATAGTAGATGCAGATGTCGGCAAAGTGCCATACATACTCGTTGTGATGCTCAGGCTCGAACCGATAGCCCCACAGGTCGAGCAGTTCCTTGATATGGGAAGCTGCCTCCTCGATGGTAGGCGCACCCTTGTCGCTTGACTTCGCCTCCTCTTTCACCTTGCTGCTTCGCTTACCTCCCTTGGCGTTTCGCCTGGCAGAATACTTCGCCTGCAATGCCTTCTTCGTGTAGAGGGGGTTCAGATCCTTCGGTCCCAAGGCAAAAGGCTCGGCATCCCAACGGAAATAGGCATCCGGGTCGTAGGCAAGACCGGCGCATCGGGTGATGTCTACACACTGCTTGTCGGGAGCGATACCCAGGAGCTGGGTGTAGTAAGCCATCGCCTTCTGCAGCACGGCATCGAAGAGTTCGAGCACGCTGATGTCGTCGTCATCTACAGGATGGTAGGCACAGAATACTCTGAATCCCCTGCCGCTCACGGTGACATACTCTACCATCGTATGACTGTCGCCTCTCACCAGTTGGATAAGCTGCTCCATATCTTCCTTCTTCACATGGTCGAAGTCGAGCTGTAACATGTAGGTAGGTTTGAGGAAGTCGGCAAGTTGTCTGCCGTAGCCGTTCATGAGTGCCGAAACCGTGATGGCAGGCATCTCAGGCTTGTACTGGTCGGCAAACTGCTTGCTGATGGCGAGGCGCTTGCGGTAAGTCTCAGTCATCATTCGTAGCTCAGGGCTAGAGGTAATCACGCTCTTGAGATACAACCAGTCGGCGAGTGGATGGCTCTCCGAAGATTTGATACAAGGGAAGTACGATGGCATCGTAGCTGTCCCATTCATGCTGTTGTTAGGGTCTTTTTTCATTTTTTAAAATTATCAGTTGTTAATATACTAATCTGTTGTTTGCAACGTTCTCTAAGAAAGAGTGTGGGTGAACACTGGCGATGAAGTCGGTGAAGGGTGAACCCTGATGCCAACCTTTAGCGTTAATAATGTGTTAAAAACACTATATAACCCATTATAATAGAGACTCTTATATTTCTAGCATGCGCTGTATATACAAAGTTCTTTTTACTAGGGTTCACCCCGGAGCCGTAAAGGTGAATACTTTGGGCAAGTGTTCACCCTACTGTTCACCATTCGGTAACTTAAGATTGCTTCAGCCTTCGTTCTTGAAAGCTGCTGCGAATTTAAGAAAAAAGGTTGAGACCGCCAAGAATCCTGTACCTACATATATAGGTACAAAAAGGCGATGATTTTATAATAGCTTAACAAAAGATATTCAAATTTTTTAAATATATTAAGAGATGACACGATTTACAAAAACCAAAAAGGCACTGTGCGCTTTGACGGATACCATTCTCGGCGGCAGTAGCAATGTGGTACGCACCTTAAAGGTGGCTGGCCACATGAATGAGAATTCAGTCAAGCATGTCTAAGAGGGTTATGCCAGTCATACCCAGTCCTACTGCCTGCTTCGTTCTTCGCTGAAGAAGCATCACAGCACCAAAGACCAGGTGATGCAGATAATGGACTATCTTGACAACATGGAAGAGGAGTATCACAAGTCCTATCCCGACGATCCCTGCCCGATGGACGGTGGCTATAAGGCGAGCTTCGAAAGGTTTGTGATAGAATCCTTGAGATCCGTGTGAGCCCTTCAATGATACCATACGAAACACACAATAGATAGTTAAGATTATTTTTTATAACTCGATAAGTCCCGAGGTTGTTCTGGCAGTAGAAGCTGCCGGAACAACTGGGTAGTATATTTAGCAGATTAGCAAGAAATTAATTTTGATTAACTATGAAAGAATTGATAAATAAGATAATACAAGATTTGGGTGATGAGAAACCCATATCTGGAATTCTGCTCAAATCGCAGATTGTTGCATCAGAACTTGGTAATCAAGAGTTCTCTAACTGGATCTTTCATGAGCAAAATGGGTATACAGATGTAAAATCTCTGCCTGATTACAGAAAGCTTGGAGCTATAGTTAAGGTTAATGTTACTGTGCCTTTTCAGGGTAGGTGGACAAACATAACTTTGCCAAATGGTGTGTTTGGCGATGAAAAGGTAAATGAAATCTTTTTTCAAGCTCAATTATTGCAATCATTGACAGAGATAGAAACATTGTGTAAGGGGAAAGAAAAAGGAAGCCTAACCTGTTCTCTCCCAGCAATTGCTTATATTGAGGCCAACAAGGTTGTCAGAGGAAATGTTGAGCGAGTTTGGCAAGAATGTTCTACGGCATCTGCTTTACATATTGTAGATGTCTTTAAGTCAAAATTGCTCGATTTCTTTTTAAAGCTAAACAAAGAAATAGAGGGAGGTATTGACTTTTCACAGATTTCAGGACAAGAAAAAATTAATCAAATAATGAATAATACATTCGTAAATGCAACCATAGCTAATATGGGTTCAGGTTCAATTCAAACAGGTGATGTTTCTGGCAATTCTACAAATATGATGACAGTTTCTCCTAAAAACAGAGAAGAAATGCAGGAAATTGTAGGCAAGTTATCAGACATTGTTTCTTCTATTGATAATGACGATTTACATGAGACTTTGGCAACTATCAATGATGAAATTAGTAAGCCCAATTGGTGCAAAAAAACACTAAAAATGGCATTTAATGCACTAGGAGGTATTGCCACAGGCATTGCGGCAAATATTGCAACTAATCAGGTAGCTCCATTAGTAGCTCAGGCACTAGCGTTGCTTTAAAAGTTAAGGGAATGGATCAAATATCAGACACAAGAAAGTGTATGGCTTCATTGGCAATATTTAAGTCTTTATATGAAGAAAGACTTATATTCTGTTATAGCAAGTGCCCCATGCGGTCCCATCCCGCAAAACTTGGCGTAGACCTTTGATGGTCCGCCAACCTTAGAGCGTAGCGGTTCCGAGCACCAGAGGGCGGTTACATCCCTAATCCCTATGGTAGGGATTTAGGGCTTGGGTATAGGGTAAGGACCCTCCCGTTGGGGAGGGACAGGTGGGGCAAAAATAGCACTAAGGGCGGTTACATCCTTCCTTTCTGAGAAGGGAAGGCTTGGTTAGGATGTGGAGCTCTCCTTGCAGGAGAGACGGAGAGGTAGAAAAAAGCCTTCTTTAATGGGAAAAAGCGATGCCAATGAGTGCTATAAAAGCTCACTTTCAAATTGCCGAGTGCAGCTCGCTTTATCAACAAAGAAGGAATGATTTTAGAAATCTTTATTATTTAAAGAACAAGATTTATGCACGACATACAAATTATAATCATGGCCGGCGGCGTAGGTAGCCGTTTCTGGCCAATGTCAACCCCCGATTACCCAAAGCAGTTCATAGATGTGATGGGAGTCGGCCGTTCCCTCATTCAATTGACAGTAGATAGATTGAAGCCTATCTGTCCTGTCGAGAACATGTGGGTAGTGACAAACGAGAAATACATTCGCATTGTCAAGGAGCAAATCCCAGACATGCCAGTTGATAACATATTAGCAGAGCCGGAGGCTCGCAATACTGCTCCATGTATTGCTTATGCCTGTTGGAAGATCCAGAAGAAGCATCCTGATGCCAACATCGTGGTGACACCATCCGATGCCCTCGTCATTAATACCTCGGAGTATCAGCGAGTGCTTAGCAAGGCATTGAGCTATACATCCGATAAGAACGCCATCGTTACCATCGGTATTAAGCCAAGCCGCCCGGAAACAGGCTATGGCTATATCGCTGCAGCAGAGCCAACATCCGTAGATGAAATCTACAAGGTAGAGGCTTTCAAGGAAAAGCCAAACCTGGAGACAGCCGAGCAATACCTTGCTGCTGGCAATTACTATTGGAACGCCGGAATCTTCGTATGGAACATCGATACCATCAGTATGGCTATCCGAACCTTCCAGCCAAATCTCGCCAGCATCATGGATGAGATGGCTCCTTCTTTCTATACCGAACAGGAGAAAGAGGTAGTCGGCAAACTCTTCCCAACCTGCGAGAAGATAAGCATTGATTATGCCGTAATGGAGAAGTCTAAGGAAATCTATACCTTGCCGGCCGAGTTTGGCTGGAGCGACTTAGGCAGCTGGGGCAGCCTCCGTACCTTGCTTTTACAAGATGAGGTAGGCAATGCCAAGGTAGGCAAGGACATCCGTTTGTATGAATGCAAGAACTGCGTGGTTCATGCAGCCGATGAAAGCAAGGTGGTAGTTCAAGGCTTGGATGGCTATATCGTTGCAGAGAAGCATGGGCAACTGCTTGTCTGTTCTTTGAAAGAGGAGCAAAGGATTAAGGAATTTGGATAAGTAATTTATGTAAGTAAATTTAAAATATGAAAATTGCTATCATCAATTTAGGTGTAGATACCAATTATGGTGGTTCCTTACAGCGTTATGCATTATGTAAATGTCTAACAGACTTAGGGCATCAACCAATATTTATTCCAACGCACTTTTATGTAAAAGTGCCGCATGGAGTGAAGGCTATACTTCTTTATATTAAACGTATAATCTTGAAGTATATATTAAGAAGAGATAATACGCTAACAGTACTTTTTGAGAAAAAGTGTAAAATAGATGAAGATATAAATATGCCGGTCTTCTATGAATTCTTTAGGCGAAATGTCCCATATTATAATCGGATATTTGAGTCTCTTGATTGCTTGAAGGAACTTAATAATGATAATTTTGATGCTTTTTTAGTTGGAAGTGATCAGGTTTGGAGAGCTTCTACAAATACGCATTATTATTTTCTAGATTTTGTAAAAAAAGGGAAAAAAATAGCGTATGCAGCATCCTTTGGTAATGCAGCAGAAGATTATACTCAAGAAATGATTAATCGTATAAGGTTATTAGTTTCTAAATTTGATGCAGTTTCTGTTAGAGAAAAAAAAGCTATTGATATCTTTAGGAGATTTAATTGGACTCTTTCATATACTCCAGAATGCGTACTTGACCCTACTCTTTTACTTGATAAAGATGATTATTTAAAAATATTAAATCAGTCTTCTTTGAAAAAGAATAATGATCGTAATTTATTTTACTATATTCTTGATTTTGATTCGCAAAAAAAATCTTTTGTCGAAAGATTTTCATACAACAAAGGGCTGTCTTATCACGGACTAAATAGTTTACATCCATATTTAGAATTTAGTGATACGAATCCTTTACCTTCTGTAGAACAATGGATAAGTTATATTCGTGATGCAGAATATGTTATTACTGATAGTTTTCATGGTACAATGTTTAGTATTATCTTCAACAAACCTTTTATAACACTATTAAATAGCAAACGTGGTTCCGAACGGTATAACCCAATAATGAATCAATTAGGTTTGGAAGATAGGCTTGTAGCAGATAATCAATTAGATCAATTAAGTGATGTTGATTTTCCTGCAATAAACTGGAAATTTGTAAATGACAGATTGTCGCAACTAAGAGAAAAATCATTCATGTGGCTTAAGCAGAACATTGTATGATAGTATATACTTTTTGTATATTTCTTCTAAAAGTAATAGTTTTTTATAAAAAACAAATAAAAATACATGTTGATTTACTATATTATATTTGGTATTACAATTCTTTTTGCACTTATCGATATATATAAGCCTTTCAAAGACAAAGAAAGTGTAAAAGTATTTTGGGGCATTATTGCTCTAATTGTATTATTTAAGGGATTACGCTGGGATACAGGAACAGACTTTGCACAATATCTAGCATGTTTTGAAAATGTAACATGGTCAAACTTCTACCATTTCGAAAGGTATGGTTTTGGTACACATTTAATGGAACCTGGATATACTTTTTTGAACGTATTAATTAAAACGGTGTTTTTTGACTATACAATGTTTTTATTAATAACAAACTTTGCTATTATGTGGATTTATGGGTGTACCATATTAAAGTATGTTCCTAAATATAAATTTGCTTGTCTTTCTTTAGTGTTAGTTTCTACAATTTTATTTCCTGTTCGTCAAACATTTGCTGCGGCAATATTTTTATATTCAATTAGATATATTTTGGTTAAAGATTGGAAGAAATATTATTTATGCATATTAATTGCCTTTTCTTTTCATAGGTCAGCATTGCTACTTTCAATAATGTATCCATTGATGAACTTGAAATTCAATTATAAAAGAAACATAGCAATATATATTGGGTTGATTGTATTTAGCAACTATATGTATTCAGTCTTTGATATCCTTAAGAACTCTGCTGTAAATGTCGTTATGGGTGATGTCATGAATCAATATGATGCAACAAATGATAATAATATACTCAATGCAACAAATGAAAATAATAACATATTAACTTATATAAGTTCAATCGTTCAAATTACAGTTTATTATTGGGCTTTTGTAAAATTGAAAAAAATAGATATTAAATCTATCAACTACGATTTCTTCAATGTCATGTTGAATGCCTATTTTTTCAACCTTTGTCTTTGGTCGATATCTTATATCCCTGGTTTTGGCTCGATGAACCGTATGCCTGCGTTTTTTGAATTTGGGTATCCTTTTTGCATTGTCCTTGCCATGATGTATTTTACTCGTGTAAATCACATTAAGTTAGGTATTTTGTTATTTATTGCAACATTTATTATAAAATATAATGCATTAAATCTCAATTATAAACCAGAGCGGTATGAGTTAAATCTCTATGTGCCATACAAAACTTTCTTCCAGCGTGATGAACCTATGAGAAGTGGTATTTGGCTTTATTAAAAAGCTGAGCTTCTTGTTAAAATGTGAAAAAATATTATTTTGATTATGAATAAAATAAAACAGTCATATTATTCTACCAAATCTTATATTCCAAAGGTAAAGTATTTTGGTTTGGTAGCTATTAAAATATATTTATTTGACTTGTTGGCAATATGGTTTGATGACAAGTTCAATTTATATAAATATAAAGTTATAGAAGATTATTTGGAATCGAAATATAATTCGTTTTCAAATGAAAAAAAAATCCATAATAATGATCTGTCTTTAAAGGATAAAACAATATGGATTTTTTGGTGGCAAGGTGAATCTACTATGCCAGAAATATGTAAGATTTGCTATCATTCTCTTTTGAAGCATTCTAAAAAATATAAGGTTGTTATGGTAACCCAAAACAACCTAAATGATTATATTCAAATTCCTAGAAAAATAATGCAGAAAGTAGAAAAAGGGAGTTTATCGTTCACTAATTTTTCAGATATTGTGAGATGCATGCTATTAGCTAGATATGGAGGATTGTGGGTTGATTCGACTATGTTTTTTGTACAAGATATTCCTGAAGAATGGTTTGATTATCCTTTTTTCTCTTTAAAGAATAAACCTGATGGTTTTAAGTTTGTTAGTCAAAATCGTTGGTCAACTTTTATTATGGGAAGTAATATGACTTGTAGCTACTTCAAGGAGTTAGCGCAGCTTATGATTAAGTACGCAGAAAGAGAGCAAATTTTTTTGGAATATATGACAATTGATTATTTTATGGATATTCTTTTTAGATGTTCGAAGTATAAACAATATATAGATATGTTGCCTGTCCAGAATGAAGATCTTCATGTATTAAGACAATTGTTGAATAAAGAAATGAACACTGATGTATATAATACTTTAGTGCATAATAATGTTTGTTTTAAGTTATCTTATAAGTTGGAACTTCGAGAATTCGTTAATGGTTGTAGTACATTTTATAAATTTCTAAAAGATGAAAAATAATAGAAAAGTTATAATTATGAATGCTACTTTTGATGGTAGTACGCATGAGATGATAGATTCATCAATTATAATTATTTTGTCTACAATCTTTGATTGTGCTGAGGTTAAGTTTCTTTCTGACAGGAGTGATAAAATATGTGAGATTGTATCGAAAAGAATTTCTTCTAACAATATCGTATATAAGCCATACAAAATCAATAAAAAGAAAGGAGCTGTTCATGATTTGAAGGCTGCTCTGCTAGAAGCATGGACTATATTGTCAGGTCCGAAAGATGTTTTATACATCTGTACTTTTAATAATATGTTCAGTTGTCATCTAAACAATTTTGTCTCAAAGATAACAGGTAAGAAATTGTTTATGTTTTGCCATTCGGAAGTTAATGTCATAGCAACTGGAAAATATAAAATTACTCAAATTTGGGCTTATTTAATTAATCGTTTCTTTACCAAAACGAAATATGGTAAGAATGTAAAACTCATAGTTTTAGGTAATCATATTTTGCAATCTTTGCAGTTATATTTGAAGGATGAAAGATTATCTCATTTTGACTATATTGATCATCCTTATTACAGAAATGGAAGTTGTGAGTGTAAGCACAAATTTGATAAAGATAATATAAAAATAGGAGTCATAGGTGGGGTATCTAAGTATTCATCTCATGGCTATGAGAATATTTTGAGTTTTTCGAAACTGTTGGCAACCAATAAAAGTGCAAAAATTTATCTAATTAGTTATGTTGAACCTCAGATTAGAAATACCTTCCCGGAAAATGTAGAGATTGTTAATAAAAGCAATGGCTACCTTCCAAGAGATAAGTATGAAGAGGCAATAGATAAGATGGATTATATTCTTTTGCCTTATTCATCTTCAGAATATAAACTTATAGCTAGTGGGGCTGTACTTGAAGCAATTGTACGTTGCAAGCCAACTATTATGTATGAAAATGATTATTTTATGTATTTGACACAAAAATTCGGAGATTTTGGTTATTTTGTTAATCATAAAGAGATTATAGGCGAATTAGATAATCAAGCAAAATATTCGCAATTCATAGAAAGAGAACTCTATATTAGTAAACTGATTTCTCCAGAACAAATAAGAAATAGATTTTTAGAAATACTATAAATAGTGAGCAATGAAAAAAATACGATTTTACTAACAGGTTGCATTTGTCCAAATACAGCCGAGGGGTTAGTTGTCTGTAATACGTACACCAGGAAGCAACAATATCTTGATGCAATTCATTGGTATTTTAATAATACATCGTTTAATATAGTGTTCTGTGAAAATAGTGGAACCGATATTTCAAATGAAGTTAATGATCCGAATCATCGAAATGAGTTTCTTATTTAAGCGGTCCAATGAAGGTTGTTCGGTCAGATTAGGTATTTCTTCAGATGGTGGAACAGCTTATTCTAAGTATGTTATTGAAAGTTATGAAACAATCAAGAATCTGTTATGCTAAACTCTGACGATAATTATATCCCTGTTGATGATGCGATGCAGCGATTTGAGGATCATCTCCTTTCTCATGATAGGGTAGTACTTTCTGCCAAGTTTGGTGATGGCAAGACTTTCTTCTTGAATAAGTTCAAGGAGAAATGTAAGATGGATGAAGAATCGCCATTCGTGTTTATAACGCTCTATCCTGTCAATTACCAAGTATTGAGGAATAAGGACATCTTTGAACTCATCAAGCATGATGTACTGTTGCAGATACTCCAAGCTGGTATCATTGATGTAAACTATGAGGTGACAGATAGAATGGCTTTTGAGTTTTATGTTCAAAGCCATTTCTGTACAGTAGGAGAGTCTTTCTTTGCGATGCTGAAGTCGTGTGGTGCTGACGATATGGTGACAAAAGCCTTCTTGGCAGCATTCAAATCGGCTCAATGGCTCAAAAGTTTGAAAGATAAAGTTGGAGAGTTTAAGAAAAAAGAAGTAGACCAGACTGCGTTTCTGGATGATTATCTATCTACATTTGATGAAAACTCAGTTTACGAGAATGATATAATCACTAAGATTATTCGTGATAATATAAAAGATTATCAGGAGAAATATGGAAAGCGGGTAGTTTTAGTGATAGAGGATATGGATAGGCTTGATCCTGCACATCTCTTTCGTATCATGAATGTCTTCTCTGCTCACATGGATTATGGCTATCGCAGTATGCAGCCAATCGACAGTTCGCTCGTTGGCAACAAATTTGGGGTAAGTAATGTCGTATTTGTGATGCATGAGAAAAATACTGAGGCACTATTTCATCATTTTTATGGAGAATGTGCTGATTATGATGGTTATATGTCCAAATTCTATAACAAGGACATTTTCCGATTCTCTTTAGCTGATGAAAAGGAAAAATACGCTTTGGCACTTATTTCTGAAGAAACCGGATTAGGAGAGGAACGTATCAAGGAGTATTTTGATAAGGGGTTCTTGGCAGCTAAGACTATGCGTCAGATAATCTTTGCTATGGATAAGATAGAAGAACAATTTTACTCTATAAGGGTTAAGGAGGATATAAGACCAAATCCTCAAATTCTGAAACTTATAGTTATAGCCAAGAGATTAGGTGTTAGCAATGATAAAATAATTTCTGTAGTTGTTAATCATTTCAAAGATCTGGATAGAGTTTATGTAGATAGACTCCTTCCTTTGCTTGCTCGAAATCCAAGAACAGGAGAATTGGAGCAAGTTTATGTAATAAATCGACAACACGGAGACTGCTATATTGCAGTTACAGATATTAATAATGACGGAATGTGTAATCCTTCTATAATGACAGCCTTTGCTATGTCAGAAGCTGATAGAGAAATAAAGCAAAGGACAACGAATATGTTGCATTTGTTAGGTTATTAAAAAATGTGTATTAATATTTTGTTATGTGTGGTGAAATATTAGATATTGACATCAAAAAACTAATAGATTCCTGCATCGGTAAGGATATCCATGAGATAGAAACAAACTTAAATACCTTATTGGATGCACTCTGTCCCTATGTACTTCAAAACTATATCAATAGTCGTGAAGTAATGCAGGGGACTATAAGTCAGCTGGATAGGATAAATGATGTTGCTGTTCCATTTTTGATGTCTAAATTGTTAAGTAGAATCAATCAGTTGGTTGATCGATTCGAAAAGCCAATAGATGGTTATGATGACTATATAAAGGTTGAGTGGGGGGAAGATAATGTTAAATGTATCTTGCATAGGATGATGCCTTATCTGAAAGGAGAAAACAATATTGCTTCTCCTCAACTTGAAATGGCTAATAATCTTTCTATTGAAGAGCGTCGGCAAATGGCAAGTTTTATCATAGACTCAATCCAACGTTATGGAGTGCATTCACAGTGGGATAAGGATACCATAGAGAATCATATTTTGTATTTTAGAATCCTTTATTCTTTCTGTAAGATTGATAATCAAATGGATTGGTTATTCCATTTTGCCGAGAATTTCGTAGACCGCCTTGCTACATCCCAGCTGTACCAACCTGCAAGGGATATCGCTGAAAGCTTGTTGATGATAGGTTATCAAGAGAAAATGGAGTCTGAAGCTTATTTATGTGCAGCTCGTACTTATACCATCCTGAATCAGCCTTTAGCAGGATTGCTATACATGGAAATTGCTATGAGGAAAAAGTTGCAACAAAAAACTTCTATCCCATATAAGGAGTCTTTTGAAATCCTATGGATGGTTTTGAAATTGGCTCGAGGCATTCGGTTCTGTTCTGAGAAGTATTTGGTGCCAATAACAAGAGCGTTTGATTCTTTGAATCCTCTTCCTTATGATATCTTGTCATTCTATCATACTTATTTCTCGGTTTTGTTTTTTGCTAAACAAGATAGGGTATTGGATGATATGGCAGATTTCTTGGATTCACATAGAGAAGAGTTCTTTAAAAACTTAGAACATAGTGCTATGCCTTGGATTACTCTAGTTGCTAATGTAAAAATGAATTGTCCAAGTGCTGATACTTCTCGTTTTAATCTATACATTGAGGCTGCTAAATCTGTTGTCGATTATAAGAGTAATGCTTTGTATTTAGATTTGTTTAGTCATGAAAATGAGGCTGAACACTTGAAAGAGCTAATGGTTAGATTAAATACTACACGAAACGTAGCGGACTATTCTCATGATAACACTCTTGCGATGTTATATGCAAAATCTTTGATCGATAAAGCGTTTTTGTGTAAAAATCATAGTCATTATCTTTTAGGAATGCATGTAAGAGCAGACTTTACGTTTGTTCGCCAAAGTATATGGCAGAATGGAATATATGAAAAAGCGGAGTTTATAGATGTGGATGGTAAGGAATATCATCTTCCTATAGAAGATACAAGAATGTTGGAAGACTTAATGCAGCAAGGTGAAGATAACGAAGTGCTTTGGATTGGCAAAGGTCAACGTAACTTATATTTCATGTTACTGCTTAAAGGTGAATTTTCTTTTGGGACTTTAAATTCATGGCGTAGCCTGAATATAGAGGCGTTGCAATCTGGCATAATAAGAAACTTAACTTACGAACGTGATGTTAAGAAGCCTGGTCAACCAATATATTCAAAAGATAATGCGGAGTTAGAGCAGGAAGCAGAAGCTTTAAAGCAAAAACTTGCTGCTTGCAAAATACCTATTGAAGAAGGCGCTGAACGCTTATTGATAGCTAAGGATATGGATGTTGCTGCTTATCCTCATCAATTATTGTTAGATGCAAATAGTGATAAATTTGTAGGTTGCCAGCTACCATCCTGCAATATAATATCTACGGAGGTCTTTATTAAAACTAATTTTGAAGAGCCTCTTCACAAGGATTTCACTTGTGCCTATTGGTCTCCTTTCGATAGTCAAGAGTTTACCTTTGCGATGATAAAAGGGCATCTAGAGGAAACGTTGAATAAGTATCACTTTATTTGCAATGATCAAACAGCCCCGCTTCGACCAATAAATTCAGAAGTCAATATTGCTTGTGCTCATGGAGGAGCAGACATCAGTAATACTTCATGGTTTTATGCAGATGACAGGCCGATAGTTGAGACGGATAAAATTATAGGTAAGGGAAAATTGTTGATTCTATTTGTTTGTCATTCAGGTACAATCTCCCGACCTGATTATGATAATGCGATGCATACGCTTATCAAGAGATATATTCGTATGGGGTATAGCTCTGTGATAGCCCCTATGTGGTCTCTGAATACAGAGATTCTTCCAACGTGGTTGGAAGTGTTTATGGAGTCTGTTCATCAGGGTGATTTTGTGATTGATGCCGTATTTAAGGCAAATATGGCTGTTAAAGAGAGATATATTTCTCCAGTGGTTTATGCTTGTCTTCATCTGTTTGGCAATCCGTTTTTACAGATTGGGGACAGACCTGTGTTAGGTGTGATTGAAAATAAAAAAAGTATGTGACATTAAATGTTGGGTTTATTTTGATGGGCTCTCTGTTCGTGTTTTCCGATTTTACCCCATCTTTGATGTCGTTACTAAGATAATTTAACAAGAAAATTGTATGTTATGACCAAAAAGAAAATATGTTGGATTACATCAACTTACTTGCTTGATGTGGATATACCAATTGTACCTGTGTTACAGGCAGATTATGATATAGATTGGATTGTGTTGACAACAACAGCCAATCGAGATGGAGATAAGGTATTGATAGAAGCTAGAGGTTGTCGTAATTATAAGCTTGTAATAGACGAAGGGATATTCATCCATCCTAAGAAGTTTTTCTTCTATTGGAAGTTGGTCAAGGAGATGAAAAAACAAAATTATGATCTTTATTACTTTGATTTTATAGGTACTCCTTACTTTATTCCTGTGGTTCAAATGTTGTTGCCGAAAGATAAATGTGTTATTGCTGCTCACAATGTCAAAACTCCTAAAGGCGCAAGATATTATTGGATGGCTAAGCCTTATATGGACTATATTGTTAAGGTGTATCGCAATTTCCAGGTATTCTCAATCAATCAGCTTGAATTGTTGAAATCGCTTAACGGAAAGGCAAACATTCTATATGCGCCACTCTGTTTAAAAGATTATGGTCTGCCGACAGTTAAGAAGGAGGATCACCCTATCACCTTCCTTTTTTTTGGCAATATTGTGGAGTATAAGCGTGTTGATTTATTAATACAAGCTATAAGAATTCTAGAAGATAAAGGTGTAACTAATTTTAAGGTACAGATTAGTGGTTATTGTAGAAAAGATAAATGGGAAAGGAAGTATGCTCCTTTATTGAAAGGAATAAAAAGTGTTTCTGTAGATATTCGACGTATTCCTAACGAGGAAATTCCTAATCTTTTTGAAAGCAGTCATTACTTTGTAATGCCCTATCAGGACATAGCACAAAGTGGGGCAATGACTGTAGCCTTGTTTTATAACATTCCAATTTTAGCTTCTGAACTTGATACGTTTAAGGAGTTTATGACAGGCGAGAATGATGGCTATTTCTTCCAAATGGGCAGTGCGGAACAATTGGCTACAACCATGCATAAAGCAATAGATGAGTATAATACTCGTTATGCTGATTTGCGTCTTTGTCAGGACAAATTAGTAAAAGAAAAATTTTCTTCTGAAGCAATTTTGAATCAGTATCGACAATATATAGATAAATTATGCCAAAACTAGCACAATATAAAGAATGCACGGGGTGTATGGCGTGTGTGGACAGTTGTTCCCACAATGCTTTGCAGGCTACACTCAATAAAGAGGGGCATATTGTTCCGCTGATAGATGAAAGTAAATGCGTGAACTGTAAATTGTGTGAAAGGGTCTGTCCTGTTGTTAGTAAACTTCCATATTCACAAAGTCCTGTAGCTAGTTCCTTTGCTGGATGGGCTAAGGATAAAGTCGTGCGCAAAAACAGTGCGACGGCTGGGGCCTTTTCTGCTTTAGCACAATATGTATTCTCGAAAGGGGGAGTCGTATGCGGAGCTTCCAATGTGGATGGGGTTCTGGTAAAGCATATCTGCATCGAAAAAGTGGATGAGCTTAACAAACTGCAGGGATCAAAATATACCCAGAGTAATGCGGAGGGAATTTATAAAACTGTCTCTGTCAACTTAAAACAAGGTAAACTCGTTTTGTTCTCAGGAACAGGTTGTCAGGTGGCTGGTTTGTATGGTTATCTTGGAAAGCGCAAATATTCTGGTAGATTGATTACCGTTGATTTGATTTGTGGCGGAGTACCTTCAAGATTTCTGATAAATAAGTTTATAGAGTGTGAGCCTTATCAAGTTAAGGAAATTGTATCTTTTAGAACAAAGGAACATGGTTGGGCTCCTCGTGGTTTCAAATATAACCTCAAGGTTATGGACGATAAAGGTTTTATCCATGACTATACCAACAAGCGTAATCTTATCAGCACAGGCTTTGCCTGCGAGATGACCAATCGCTATTCATGCTATAAATGTCAGTTTGCGGGTACTCATAGAATGTCCGACTTTACGATTGGTGATTATTGGGGAGTTTCTGATTTTAAAGAACAGCATATAGATGGTGTTTCTGCTATTTTAGCTCATTCTGATAAATCTATAGCATTTTTGAAGGATGCTCAAGCATTTTTAGAGGTGCATGATGCCGATCTTTCGGATATTGTTGCTCATAATAAAAGAATCTGTTTGTGTAAGGACAATACGTTTATGCTTCCAGAGAGAAAATATCTCTCCTATGCTTTCCGATATTTAAATTATAGTACACTTAAAGCTATTTATGCTTTTGCATTTAGTAAGTATAGTCCTTGGATGTTGTATAAAATATATCGAATCATAGTAAAAAAGATAATTAATAAGATATGAAAGTTTCAATTATAACTTATCACGATGAGGATAATTATGGAGCAACTCTACAAGCTTATGCAACTTATAGAGCCGTAAAAGAGTTGGGGTATACTCCTGAAATCATCAATCTTCACATGGCTCATCACGAGAGCCTTTTCACGAAGATTATTTTTAGTCTTAAGCGATATCGCTTTAATCGTTTTAGAGAGAAGTTCTTTATTAATGAGACTAGGCTTTATAAGTCTTTGGAAGAATTGCAGCAAAATCCTCCTAAATCGGATGTCTATCTTGTCGGCAGTGACCAGACATGGAATCCTGTTATTTCAAAAGAGTATGCTTTGGCTTATTTCCTTGATTTTGGTGGTGAAGAGGTTAAACGTATTTCGTATGCTTCTAGTTTTGGTACAAGTACCTGGAATAATTCTGCTTTTGCCAAGAAGGAGCATGTTAAGCGTTTATTGAGCCGTTTTTCTACTCGACTTATTCGTGAAGATAAAGGTGTAGAAATCTGTAAGAATGAGTTTGGACTGGATGCAACCCAGGTGGTTGATCCTGTACTCTTGTTCCCATCTTATCCGGAAATTACGGGAAGCATAAAGCAGAGCGATGATATTGTAGTATATAAGATTGTAAATGATGCGGAATTTTATCGCCGTGCTGTTACTCTTGGAAAAAACTTATCTTGTGGTGTTCGTTCTATTGGTAGCTTGCGTCAATTAAAGAATATAAAAACGGCATATCCAGAAAGAATAGAAAAATGGATTGCTAATATTGCATCAGCAAAATATGTGTTTACGGATTCGTTTCATGGAACCGTTCTCTCTCTCTTGTATCATCGCCAGTTTGTTATCTATGCAGGTGACAAAAGTAAACTTAGTCGAATCACATCACTTTTAAAATTGGTGGGCTTGGAGAATAGATTGTTTACTAACGAAGATAGTATTGAAGAGATTCAGAGGGTTTTGACGACTCCTATTGATTATTCGAAAATAGACAGAATTCTGAATATGCAACGTGCAAATTCTATTGATTTTCTGAGAAAGGCTTTGAATGGCTATAAGCCTATGGATAATGCAACTACGGGGGGGGCAAAAAGTAAGTTGTTAAGAATCCCATTAGTAAAAGCGTTAAATGATTTTCGAATTAATCTAAGAGATAAACGTGAACTTCAATCTCGTCAGCACTTAATTCCGCAGATTGCTAAATGTATCAATGATGATACAACAGTCATTTCTAATAATTGTTTTGCAGGGCGCATTATGCAGGATTTGAATATGAAGTATAATTCGCCTACTTTGGGTTTATATATCTGGACTCCTGATTACATTGAATTTGTGAGTAAACTTAAATACTATTTAACAGAAGCTAAACTGACGTTTGTAAAACACTCTAAATATCCATTGGGTGACGAGCGTAGATCTAAGTGGTCTCATTGGTATCCTATTGGTTTACTAGATGGTAAGGTGGAAATTCAGTTTTTGCACTATCATAGTGAAAAAGAAGCTGCAGAAAAGTGGTATAGGAGAGCTGCTAGAATAAATTGGAACAATATTATGGTGATTGGCATGGAGCAGAATCTGTGTACAATTAAGGATATCTATGATTTTGATAAATTACCTGTTGCTAAAAAGGTGATTTTTACATCTAGAAATCTGTCGGATGTTAAATCGAATATATACTTAAAAGAATTTGATGGAAGAGATGAGGTAGGAGATGCTTATCGTTTTTCAGATGTCTATTATCGAGGACTAATTGAGTATTTTTTAAGACAATGAAGATTCTTGTAATTAACACGGTTCCAACAGATAAGAATGGAATTACTAACGTCATTTTTAACTATCTTAAAGCGATGGGGAATGACGTAGCCTTTGATTATGTAGCTATTAATAATCCAGATGCATTTTATGTTAACTTTTTGGAAGAAAAAGGTGCTACGCTTTATTCTTTGAAAAGAAAGAATGTGTTGCGGTATATATGGTCACTTTGTAAGATAATCAAGCAGAATAAGTATGATGCAATTCATGTTCATGGGAATAGTCATACGGTAGTACTTGAGTTGCTTGCAGCAAAACTAGCAGGCTGCAAAGTGAGAATTATCCATGCACATAGTACGGGATGTAATAGCGTCGCTTTACATAAGCTTTTAGCAGGTTTGTTTGATAGCTTGTGTACAGATCGTTTAGCTTGCGGAGAAAGCGCCGGTAAATTTATGTTCGGTCTCAAGCCTTTTGAAATTATTAACAATGGTGTGGATGTTGAGAAATTCTCTTTTGATAATAAGGCTAGAGAGGTTTTTCGAATTAAGTTGGCATTGACGGAAACTGATATACTTATATGTCATGTAGGATATTTTATGCCTGTAAAGAATCAGTCTTTCCTTGTTGATGTTTTTGCCGAATTAGCAAAAAATGATTCTCGTTATCATCTGCTTTTAATAGGTGATGGTGCTATGCGTACAGAGATAGAACAAAAGGTAGCGTGTTTAGGACTTACAAATAAAGTTACTTTTACTGGTAATATTGATAATGTGTCGGAGTATCTTAATGCCGCTGATATTATTATCATGCCATCTCTCTATGAAGGACTACCATTAACACTTGTAGAGCAGCAAGCTAATGGACTACAGTGTGTGGTTTCTGATACGATAACCGCCGAAGCTGATAAAACTGGTAATCTCTGCTTTCTCTCTCTTCAAGCGCCAATATCGGATTGGGTTCATACTGTAGAGAATAGTCATTGTATGCAGGATCGTGAACAACGATCTAAGGATGCCATCGTCGCTATTGAAAAAGCTGGTTACAGTATTCGAAAAGAAGCAAAAAAGCTGGTTGAGTATTATAAAAAGATATGCTAATTTAGTAGAAGTAGGAATGTAATTTTTTATACATTATATGAATAAAGAAGATTTTAAAGATATACTCAAAAATAAAAAAGGTGCTCCTTTTTTATTTCTTGGTTCCGGTTTTTCTCGACATTATTTAGATACTCCGCAATGGGATGGAATATTACAGATGTTTGCTCCTTACAGGCTAGCACAGTATTATTCTAAATTGAATACAAAGTCCCTAATCAAGGTGGCTACTGAGATTGCAAAAGATGTTACTGAAGAGTTTTGGAATTTGGATGAAAATGATGAGTTTAAGAAAGCTGTTCAAGATCGCATTACAGATGCTAGCTCTGTCCTTAAATTTAAAATTTCAGACTATCTTAAAAAACAATCTTTACGGGATTTTCCAAAAGAATATGAAGAAGAAATACATATCCTGGAAAAATTAAGTATAGATGGAATCATTACAACAAATTGGGATGATACAGCTGAGAGACTTTTTCCTCAATTTACTCCATACATTGGACAAGAGCAATTAATCTTTTCATCTACGTATAGTGTTGGTGAAATATACAAAATCCATGGTAGTTATAGAGATCCTAAAAGTTTGGTACTTACAGAAGACGATTATGATGATTTCAGTAAAAAGAATCCATATTTGGCGGCTAAACTCATAACGATCTTTATTGAGCATCCTGTTGTTTTTCTTGGTTATTCTATATCTGATTCAAATATTCAAGAGATATTGCAATCAATCGTCGCTTGTTTAGATAATGCGAATATCCAAAAATTGCAGGATAACCTCATATTTGTAGAATGGACATCAGATGAAGATTATGCTATGACAATAGAACGTCAAGATATTATGATGGCGAATAAGGTGAATTTACCAGTTATTAAGATCAAGACACACTGTTTTAAAGAAGTTTATGAACTTCTTCAATATTATGAACGTTCTATTCCTGCCAATATGTTGAGAGAATACAAAAAGCAATTTTTTGAAATAGTTCAGTCTGAAAAACCTGAGAAGCAGATATATGTTTTACCTTCTACTGAAGTTGATAAGGATAAGACAATACAAGTTGTGTATGGTTTCGGAGCAATTAATCAATTTCGTTCAGCAGTAGGCTATAGAGGTATAAAGGCTGTAGAATTATTAAAGGATGTATTGTCTGATACAAATGAGTGGAATGCTGAACAAGTGTTGACAGAAGCCTATCCTCAATTTGCAAAATCATCTCCTAAAGCGTTTTTGCCGATATATAAATATCTGTCTAAAGTTGGAATAAATAGTGATCAAAATTACAGTGGAAATAAATTGGGGTTGAATTATACTTTAAGAAAAGGAAGTGACTTTCAATCTTATAATTTTCCAGAAGATGAGAAAACAAGTAGTTTGCAAGAAGTTATTGATAAATATAACGGAAAGGATGTGTGGAAGGCTGTAGCTCTTATACCTTACTTGCATATAAAGGTAGATGAATTGCCGATTCTTTGTACTTTTATCAATAAAAACTTCAATGATTTTCTGATAAAACATAACAATTATTCTACGTATATGAGAAAATTGATTTGCTTTTATGATTGGAAAAAATATGGTTGGGAATAATTAGTAAGGATATGTCTGTATTAGTCAATAAAATATTGTCAACGGAAAAGTCTTCCGTTCATCAGATATTTGAAACAAAAGGTAAGGTTTATACTTACCTCAATCCAGTATCTTATCTCACAGCTCTAGATAATAAAGAGCTGTTTGGTAAGATGGATGGTATATTTGCCGATGGTGGCTTGTTGGTGAAAGCCATCAAGTTGGTTTATGGCAAGTTGGTGACTCGAAGAAGTTTTGATATGACTTCGATGGCACCGGAGTTGTTCTCTTATGCAGAGGAGCATGGAAAGACAATCTATATTGTGGCTTCTAAGCAGGAGCAGGTAGAGAAGGCTGTGGAGATATTCCGTGAGCGGTATCCAAAGGTTAAGTTTGCCGGTTATCGTAATGGTTACTTTGCTTCAGAACAAGAAATGGATGAAGAGGCAAAGCATATCGTTAAACTGAATTCAGATTTCTTGATAGTTGGAATGGGAGCCTTGATGCAAGAGAAGTTCCTGCTAAAGGTGAAGAATGCCGGTTATCAGGGTGTCGGATTTACTTGTGGTGGATTTATCCATCAGACTTCCAAGAATGAGATAGATTATTATCCAGCATGGGTGGATAAGACGAATCTTCGCTTTGTTTATCGAATGTGGAAGGAACCGCATACCCGTAAGCGTTATGTGATGGCAGGCTTGCTGTTTCCTGCAAGATTTATCGCAGAAAAAATCTTCGGATAGTCTTGTAAAGCCAGTGAATGGGAGTGAAGACTATCGATATGGGAAGTAATATAATGAGTAGGAGCGTCGGTATAATATGACCGATTGCTCTTTGTAATTTATCTTTCATGCGTGCAAAAGTACAGCTTTATGTTGAAACAACAAAAGATTTTCTTTGATTTCTTGCGATTCTGCATTGGTTCAGCCAAGGAAATACCTGGTTCTTTGAAGGAGGTAGATTGGAAGGAGCTGTATGCTATCGCCCAGAAGCAGGCTTTGCTTGGTGTGCTGTTTTATGGTATCCCGCGATTGCCAAAGGAGTTGGCACCGGAGCAGAAGCTGTTGATGCAATGGATGGTGATGGCGGAAATTATTCGGAAGCAGAATATCAGACTGTTTCAGGATTCCGTGAAAGTTTGCAAGAACTTCGAGAACAAGGGCTTTGCTAACTGCATCTTAAAGGGGCAGGGGAATGCGTTGCTTTATCCTGACCCTTATATGCGAACTCCTGGAGATATAGACATCTATCTCGCTGGTGGCAGGAAACGAGTGATGCAATATATAAATAAGGTGTGTCCGAATCAGGTGATGCGTTATCACCATGTAGACTTCCCGGTGATGAAAACTGCAATTGAAGTGCATTTTACTCCTTCATATATGTTTTTCCCTATTCATAATAGCAGGATGCAGAAATGGTTTAAGGAGGTGATGGATTTGCAATGTTCGAATGTTGTTACGTTACCAGATGGATATGGGGAAATTACTGTGCCAATGACGAGCTTTAATGTCATATATATACTCTCTCATCTCTATCGTCACGTGTTTACAGAAGGTATTGGCTTGCGTCAATTAATAGACTACTACTTTGTTTTAGTGAAGAGTGAAGAATCTGACGGCATTGCAGCGTGAGCTGAAATATCTTGGTTTATGGAAGTTTGCTGGGGCTGTGATGTATGTGCTGCATGAAACTTTGGGGTTACCTGAGTCGAAAATGATTGCACCTATTGATGTGAATGAAGGTCGTTTTTTGTTGGCTGAAATCATGCAAGGAGGCAATTTTGGTCAATATGACACTAGACTTGGAAGCAAGGAGAATGAAGGCAAACTTCATCGCTATCTCAGAATGAGTTTGCGCAACTTACGCTTCGTGAAGCATTATCCTACTGAGGCATTGAGCGAACCATTGTTCAGAACTTGGTTTGCTTTATGGAAGAAGATACATGGAATAAGATAATAGATTTACGGGCGAACGGATCCCTCTCCCATTTTTTAAGCTACTTTTCGGTGATGGAGCCTAGTAGCCCGTTTTTTATACAAATCGATTAAAATTGATATAATGAACGTAATAAAGACAGATATAGAAGGCGTACTCATTATTGAGCCTCGCCTTTTTAGAGATGCTCGTGGCTATTTCTTTGAAAGCTTTAGCGAGCGAGAGTTTAAAGAGAAAGTAGAGCCATTGGTGGGCTACAAGGTGGAGTTCTGCCAGGACAACGAGAGCATGAGCTGTTATGGTGTGATGCGTGGCTTACATTTCCAGAGACCTCCGTTTACACAGAGCAAACTGGTGAGATGCGTGAAGGGTAGAGTGCTGGATGTTGCCGTGGATATCCGTAAAGGTTCGCCAACATACGGCAAGCATGTGGCGGTGGAACTGACTGAAGATAATCATCGTCAGTTCTTTATTCCTAAGGGCTTTGCTCATGGCTTTGCTGTGTTGTCTGAAACTGCTGTATTCCAATATAAGTGTGATAACTTCTATCACCCTGAGGCTGATGGGGGTATCTCGATATTGGATGAATCGCTTGGTATCGATTGGCGCATTCCTACGGAACATGCTAATCTTTCGGAAAAGGATACGAAACATGAGGTGCTGAAGGACTTTGATAGTCCTTTCGAATACTAAAAGGATTTTGATTTCAAAAATCATCTAATCTTTTTTCTAAAATCATCCCGTCCTTCTTTGTTGATAAAGCGAGCTGCACTCGGCAATTTGAAAGCGAGTTTTCATTGCACTTACTGGCATCGCTTTTTCCCCATTAAAGAAGGCTCCACCTTTCTCACCAAGCCTCTCTCTTGCCCGAAGAAAGAGGTTGTAACCGCCCTTCGGTGCTCGGAACCGCTACTCTATAAGCGTTGGCGGGGCATCAAAGCCCTCGCCTTGTTGTGCGGGATGGGACCGCCTGGGGTAAGGTTGATGGTACGGTAATCACTGAGGTGAACAAAATTTTCTATAGAAAGATAATTTGCTTAATACTGTTATATTCAATAAATAATAAAAATAATGACTATGTATATTGAAATTTGGGTATTTGTATTATCACTATTGGCAGCCTTGCTGGTAGGTGGATTGATAGGTCATTTGTGTCGTTTAGGTATTGGTAACCTATGGACATGTTTGAAGTCTCTAGGTGTGAGCATTCGTAATCGCTTGGTGGATTACTGGTATATGCTGGTCTTCCTTGCAACAACGATTTATGTTTTGGCAAATTTCAAGGTTTGCATAGACTTGTCGTTTACTGAAGATTTTAATGGCAATAATCTTATATTCCTATTTTGGCTAGTATTGATTATATTTCCTATGTTTGATAGTTTCGAAGGATTTGGTATCAGTATCAAGAAGAGAAAACAAAATAAAGAAGAAGACTTCTTGACAACTGAATACCATAATAATTTGATTCATGCTCAAAAGAAAGGAGGTAATCATGAATAATGGAATTTATAGAGTTATCCAGGAGGGAACTTCTCTTATGGGGAACCAATATCTTAATGAGGAAATGGTTAGAACATGGCTTGAATACTCATTGAAAATGCTTGATTTAGTTTGTGGCAATACTTTTATAAAATATCAATATTCTTCGTTTGCTTTTCAAGTAATGAATTCTCCAAGTACGCCTTTTCAGAAATTGAGTAAGTGTGTGGAATACTTGATTAAATTAGCTTCAATGATTTAAGTTAAGGGCTAAATATTAAGTGAATAAGTCTTTCTTCAGATGATAATTTATGGAAAAAAATGATATTATAGAAAATACAGGGCATGATGCAAAAGGTGCAAAAGGTTTTGATTATCAGTTCCTTTATTTTATAAATCGGCTGTTGAAAATGGCCGATAAAAGAGACGACGTTTCCTACGAAAAGTATGATGATGTTTCTATGTCCTCAGAAGAAGGCCTTGTATATTTCCAGTTGAAACATACTATTGGGGGGCGTAATCAAAAAACTGTTAATCTTAGCTTGCGAGATTATGACTTGTGGAAGACCTTAGCGGTTTGGATAGATATAACCAACAAACAGGATGAAGATAAGCGGATTGACTTTTTGGAAAGTAATAGTTTTGTCTTGGTAACAAATAAAAATCCCGTAAACAATCCTTTTTGGATGGAATTGCAGAAATATCAAAAAGGTGAAATGTCCTTTGATGAGTTGAAGAAATTTTATACAAAAGTCTATGATGAGACGGGAGAATCCAAACGGAAGGAGGTAAATGGCCAAAAAGGAAAAACGACAAAGGGTTATATAAAATGTCTCATTGATTTTGATTATGCTGACCAATTGTTGAAATCTATGAGTATTTGTTTTGAACCAGATTTGAAAAAAGAGATTCTTGAGTCATTGGAACTCAACAAGAATATTCCCCACAAAAATGTGGAAGAGGCTTATCAAGAGCTCCTTGGGATGATTAGAGATAAATACTATTCAGACCAAAAGGATTCCTATACTAGGGAGGAATTTTCCAAGGTTTTTGACAGAATCTGTCAAAAATACAGAGAACGTAAGTTTACTTTTAAGAGGAATACAATGACGAAGCTTCCTCCTCATTTGGAAGATCAAGTATTCATAAAGCAGTTGATGGATGTAGAAGATATTTCTCTTGAAGATGATCCTTTAATTGTTGAATACACAATGGAAAAATTTGATTATATCAACAGTATTAGAGTTGCAACTAAAAATGATGATGTTTCGGAAGAAGAAGTTGAAAACGTCAGAGCTGATGCTGTAAGATATTGGCGTCAGAAATATAAACATTATATGGGACGTATCAATCCTGATGACAATGACAAAATTATAGAGAAAGCAAGCGACCTCTTAAATGATATAAGGGACAAAAATATATATTTTGTAGAGAAAGAAATAGAATCATATTTCTCTAATGGTTGCTTTTATTATCTCTCAGACAAAGACTCAGAACATGAACCGCAAATTGGCTGGCGACCTGGATGGGAGGAAAAATACAAAAACAATGGATAGACTATATAATAATGAGGCTATAGTGGGAAGTGTCATTTTGTTGTTGCTTAATAGCGGCGATATGGAGATGGCACGATTGAGCATAGTGGTTCCCATGATTATCAATGATAAGCTAAGAAATCGTTTATCAAGGTATACGGATAATACAATCGTTGAAAATGTAAAGCATTGCTATGCAGATTTGACATTGAACAGAATTTACCAAGAACTGCTGATTATTGAAATCAACAGTTTGGTTATGTTGAGTCAAGCTGATTTGCTCTTGGTGACAAAAGACAAGATTTCATTAACAGATAATGGTAAGGAGGTTATAAAAGAGATTAGAAAGAACAATAGTAAACGCTTGAAGCGTATACTTAAAGTATATAATTTGATTTTGAATCGAGTAAATCAAGTAAGCACAGAACAATTGTATAAATCATTAAACATAAAGCTATGAATTTTTATATAAGGCAAATAAAATTATGGTTCAAACAAAATGTGGAGCCAAAGGTCTATGAGTTTGTACCTAACAAGATAAATGTAATTACAGGAGATTCTTCAACGGGCAAGTCTTCGATTTTGCGAATCATAGACTACTGTCTGTTGTCGGAACGCTCTACCATTGTGGAGGATGTAATCAATCAGAACGTCAAGTGGTATGGGCTTGCTTTTACTCTGAATAGTGTTGATTATGTGATAGCTCGAAAAAATCCTCAAAATGAAACACCAGAGCAACAAATGTTTTTCTCAGAAGGGAAAGAATTCCCTGATGAGTTACAGGCAAATACCAATCGAGGAGAGTTGTTGTTGAAATTTAATGAGTTATTCCAAACTCCTAAAGCTACATTTAGAATAGATAAAAAGAAAACTGAAGTGAATTTGAATTTCCGTCATTTTCTGATTTTCTCTTATCTTACAGAGGACATCATTGCTACGATGAATACTTACTTTGATTCTAATTTCTTTGGCTCAAAAATTGATTTTGATTATTTTCTTGATGATTTCATCAAAATAGCTTTGGGTATAGAGGATGCAAAACAGGATGAACTCAAGAAAAAGTACGCAGAAGAGAAGAAAAAGATGGAGGCTGAATACAAGAAACGTGAGGACTATGCAAAGAAAAAGCAGACGTATGAGAAAACGCTTCTTCGTTTAAAAGACAAATTTGTATCTTTGGGTTTGGGAGAAAACAGTTTCTTTAATGATGTTGACATAATGCTCGGAATTGTGAAACAGGGCCTTCAGAAATTTGAGCAGTATAGCGATAATGACAAAATAATGAAGGATTTGGATGCTCTGAAGGAAAAGCGAAAGACGTTGACTGCCCAAATCGCCAAATACAATAGTTTGAAGAGAGAATATGAGCGTTATCAAAATCTTTCCAAAGAGCAAGGTGATAGTTTGGTGCCATTGAATTTTCTGAATAAACATATTGAGGAAGTGTTGGATTATGAAGATACGAAATTGCTTGTGCAGAATCTGAGAGACTCCTTGCTGAAAATTAAAGAAACCTGTGAACAAAAAATTGAACTACCTGAAAACTTTGAGCAGCACTACAAGGATTTGATAGCGCAAAAACAGGCTGTTGATTCCAAAATTGCACGGATGGACAAGCTGTCAAAAAATACCGCTAGTGTGAGATGGATGCATGAGGCTGTGAAATTGAGAGTAGAATTTGAAAATTTGAAGGAGCCAAAGTTCAAGGGATTAACGGATTCAGAATATATCAATTTACAGGATGAGGTAAATGACTTAAGCGATAAGATATCCAGATTTATTTCAAATAAATCCGAAATTGAAGCAGGTTTGGATGATGCTATCAACAAATACTATGGTTCGCAAATAGGTATATCTGCATCCTATAATTCTTGTCGTCCGCATTTTAATATTGAAGAGCGAATGTTGATGTTGAAGAGCCCGGATTCAAAATTCTATAAGCGCAACGTGGGTAGTAAATCAAACTATATGTTTATGCACTTATGCTTCTTTTTAGGACTTCATGACTTCTTGTTGCAGCAGAACAATTCATTCGTTCCGAATTTTTTATTTATAGACCAGCCAAGTATTCCTTATTATGCAGATAAAACCAAGCATAATGAAAATATCCAAAATGATGATGAGAAGAAATTGCGTGATGCCTTCTGCTTAATGAATCGGTTTATGGATACTATTGTCGGCTTGAAGAAACAGAACTTTCAGATAATTATGATAGAACATGCAGACAGTAAATACTGGGATAATTTTAATTATTTTGAAACTCGATATGGGTTTACTGAAGACAAAGACTTTGGTTTAATTCCTGAAATTTTAGCACGAAAATCATGAAAATTAAATTAGGTAATATAGCGTATGCTGTTGTTCAGATGGTTGGCAACAAAACGAATGGTGAAGGTGTTGCATTCTCATCAGAAAAGATTAATTTGTGTGATATTAAAAACATTCTCTTTGAATTATTTGATAAATCGCTGAAATATGATGACCTAAAGCGTTTGGACTTTGTTGGCGGAGTGCAACTAAATCCTGTTTACAATTTCGTGTCATCCATTTTTGAAGACGAGAATTCTTTTATACAAGAAGCTAATAATTTAGCTACTTATCTCTATCAGCAAAGCCTTCATCCTTCAATCAAGAATGGAGAGTTTTACGTGATGAAGATTAATGATTGTATAGTAGATGGGGACAAGGTTGATGCCGTAGGTTTGTTTAAATCGGAACTTCATGATACTGTTTTAAAAGTTGTCAATAATAGCAATGGAATACAGATAATCCCTGAAAACGGAATGAGTTTGAAGAAACTGGATAAAGGTTGTGTTGTGTTCAATAAGAACCGCAATGACGGCTACGTCGTTGCGGTACTGGATAGCAATACTCATGATGCCAATTATTGGACGGATGCTTTTCTTCATGCCGTATCATACAAGGATAGTTATCATGATACAATGAACTATATTGACTTTTGTAAAGGCTTTATGGCAAGTGAAACTATGGAGACCGTATGCAAAGCAGATAAGGCTATTATGATGAATAAGGCTATAGAAACATTGAAAAGTTCGGAAGAATTGGATTTCTCGTCTTTTGTCAATCAGGCTTTTGGTGAAAAAATGAAAGGCCAGATAGACGCATTTAAAGAAGACTATGAACTTTCTCAGACAAAATTGCCAGATACCATATTACCTTCAAAAGCAGCCGTAAAGAAACAGGCTACAACTAAAATTACAACAATAAAACTAGATAAGAACTTTGATATTAAAGTCAAAGGTGTCAAAGCCTTGTTGGAGCAAGGCTATGATGAAAATAGAGGTATGAAATATTACAAACTTTATTACGAAGAGGAAAAGTAAAAAAGTATTATGCTGAAATTCAAGTTGATAGGTAAATGTTGGCAGAATGCAGTTGGGGAGTCAACTGACGGAGCAGATTTCTTTCCTTGCTCATCATGACGATAGTGAGTGGTGCTGTAGCTTCGTTATGTATGGGGTACATTGCTGATACCACAGCCAGCATAGCGATTTCCTTTCTCATACCGCTGGTATGTTATGGGGTGATTGGAGGGTATGTTGCTTTTAAAACCCTCTGCCCCCCTTAGCCAAAAGGAGTTTTTTCGAAAAACTACCCGTCCTTCCTTACCGTTAAGGAGGGCTCCACCTCTCATCTCGGTCTTCTCCCCTCAGGGAAGAAGAGGGAAACCGCCCTACTCGGTGCTCAGAACCGCTACACTCTAAGGTTGGCGGGGCATCAAAGCCCTCGCCATATTTTGCGGGATGGGACCGCCTGGGATGCAAGTGGGAACATCTTCTACGTTTTGGATTTTGGAGGTGTTTCTGAGAAATCTGGAGTATTTAGACATATAGATGTTTATAAGTGATGTATAAGGCCTTGGGATTATCTGAGGAGAAAGTGATTAATTAAAATTTTGATTTGTGTACTTATGACAATAGTTCGTTAATAATTCAATAATGTGCTAAGCAGCTATACGCTGTAAGCACGAGAGATCTTTGAAAATCTTGCTAATTAAAGTTC
>JABLTM010082102.1_pt1 | contig 36501 bp, 26 predicted proteins | sample 7160121 | NCBI WGS metagenome assembly JABLTM01 (sample SAMN14651224, study PRJNA627086) | human gut metagenome | isolation source: feces | host: Homo sapiens
CGGCAACAACGGCATCGTAGACCGGATCTTCCATGATCGCCTGCGCAAGCCCCAGCCGCTGGCGCATTCCAAGCGAGTATCTGCCGACGTGCTTTTTGCTGTCCGGGTCAAGACCAACGCTTTTTATTGCGCTGCGTATCGCCTGCTTATCTGCCCTGCCGCTTATATCTGCAAGGAATTTCAAATTGTTGTATGCGCTGAACGATGATAAAAAACCGGGAGTTTCAATGATAACACCCACGCTTTCCGGTATCTCTACATCCTTGCCTATCGTTTTTCCGTTTACTTTAATTTCCCCGGATGTCAGCGGCATAAGCCCGCAGATACATTTCATCAGTACGGTTTTGCCGCTGCCGTTTCTGCCTATAAGTCCGCATATAGTTCCCGCGCTGACTTTAAGGTCAACATGTTTAAGCGCAAGATTGTCCTTAAACTGCTTGCAGGCGTTTTCTGCCTCAATAGCATAGTCTGTCATACGACCTCCATTTTCAGTATTCTTTTTCTTCCAAAGGTCATTATCAAAATTCCCATCGCAACCGCCGCTGTAAGATAAATCGCAATACAGTACCACAGACCAGGGTGATCCTTATTAAGACCGATCCCCGAAATATCCAGCGTCGTCCATGAAAGCGGAGAATATTTCAGCAGGAACTCCATACCTCTGCCCTCGTTTTCCGCGAAACAGCAGAACGCCATAATGATCCCGCATATCGCGCTGCCTAAGTATTTCTTTCCCGACAAGAGATTGCACAAGCACAGAATAAACCCGAACATGACTCCGTTCAGCCACGAAAGCAGCAGGGTGATAAGGCAAGCCGCAATCGGAGTGTAATTCTGCACGACAAGTCCCGAAACCTTCAGAAAGAACAGCTCTTCCTTTAATGCGATCTGTCCCGCGCTGTCAGAGAAAGCCAGCGTATATATCGCGTCGCCCCAGTCTGCGGAGAATTCGACAACAGGAAGGAAAATGACGATCGTGCAGAGAAACACAAATCCGTAATATGCAAGGCTTGCAAGGATAATATAACCAATCTGCCCCGCCAGATATCTGCGCCCGCCGATCCGCGTGAGTATCATCAGCTTGTTGCTGTCAATGAAAGGCGCATTACAAAACATCAGAATTATCGGCAGGGAATACAGCAGCTTCATATGATATTGACTGTACGCAAAGGGATAAATCCATAGCGACGAACTATTTCCGAGCGCCGCAGCGATAGTGTTCATTATTCTCACGCTGTCAAAGCAGAGTATTATCACTAATACGGCGATCGTCCATATTCTGTAATCCTCGCTCCATTTGCGGATATTCTGCAGGCTGATGTTAAGAACGCACCTGACGCTTCTCATTCGTCCAACCTCCTTTTCGCAATATAATAAAATGCTGTTCCGAACAAAAATGCCAGAACCAAAAAGACAAGCAGTATTTCAAGGGACGAAAACAAGATACCATAAGCGGTGCTGACATACCCTCTTGATAAATTCCAGAGGTCGGGAAGGAAGTCCGCTTCGATAGTGACAAGCTCGATAATGTAGCTCATGATAAGCGGGGTGCATACCGCGATAAACGGGTCGGGAAACAGAGCCGAAATCGCCGCTCCCGAAACTGACCACGCTCCAAGGCTCGCCGAAAAGAAAAGGGATTTGAGCAGAATAAACAGCCACGCTGTATTTTCATTGTTCAACAGCCGCCCGAATGTATCGGAATACTCATTGTGCAGGCTCCCGATGAGCGGGAAAAACAGCGACAGCGCAAGCACGCACAGAACGATCCCCAGGAAAGACACGAAAAAGGTACACAAGAAGTTCAGCACGGCGTGGGTCAATATGTAGTTCTTTTGTGAACTGCGCAGGATTATCTGCTTTGAAAGTCCTGATTTAAATTCAGTGCAGAAAGCGGCTGTAAACGGCATGCAGGCAGCTATAAGAATAAGCTTGCGGTATGTTCCGAAATCCATCATATCGCTGAAAAGCTGGGCAGTTCCCGTAAATCTGATATACTGCACGAATGTCTCAGCGGAGGTGAAATTTCCGGCGGAAATTATCCCCCACAAAGCAATCAGCGCGCAGCCGGAAATTCCGATGTAAAGCGCCGGACTTTTCAGCAGTCTTAGAATATAGGCGGCGGTAAGCTTCATTTTCCCACCTCAGTTCAGCACCAGACCAGTTTGGGCGTCAATGAAAATTCGTTTGTAAGAAATCTTGGGGGTCTCATCGCCTGGCGCGGACTCTTTTTCCGTGGATTTTATAAACAGCCAGGCGGGATAGAGCGCGCTTTCGCCGGTCTCGGAATTCGCGTCGGCAATGTAGGTCAACTCCCCTGTGGAATATTCTGTTTTGCCCGATTCCGTGGCGCGCCCGACCGTATTTTGAAGAATCTCCACGGCTTTTTCGCGGGAAATTATTGGGCGGGTCTCCTTTTCCTGATAGTCGAAAATATACTGTATATCGCAGTATTCAAGGCCGTCGGCGGTAACGATAAACTCGGCAAAGCCGTAGCTTCCGTTTTGCCCGACGCCTGTAAAATTCGTATACTGATACGGCAGGTCGATATTGTCTACGCTCGCGTGATATAGAATGTAATACGCGTCCTTCGGCGGCACAAGCTCGTTTCCGTTGTCGTCGCAGGCGGTTCCGGTACAGGTATATATCTGCGGTTCACCAAGACAGGGTATATCAAGCTGTTCAACGATATCTCCGGTGATTTTCAGGGCGTTATCAGAGGGCTGACCCTCGATTTCCCGGAGAGGATAAAATTCCTGCACGATATCTTGTGAGGGGTAAACGTCGAACTTGGAAATATTCATGTAGCTGTGCATATCGTTCACATCTTTATTGTAAACGATAGTGCCCGCGTCACAGAACAGTTCTCTGCCGTCTTTGAACCGATACAGATTATACAAGCCTTTTCCCAGCCGAGGGTCGTCGATTCGTACGCTGTCGCTTTCAAGCTTTGAATATTCAATGTCATTTTCGGTAAGGCTGTCATAGTCAGGAAAAAACACCCGTTCTGCAAGGCTGGCGTCCCATATTTTATAGCTGCCGGAATATATGGGGCATGTTTCTCCATCGTTATTCTGTGACGGTTCCCTGCCCGATGAACACCCCGAAAAAACCGACAAGGCTGCGGCCGCAGTCACTACAGATAACATAGCTTTTTTCATTGAACCGACCCTTTCCATAAATGCGGCATGTCTGTTCGGAGCCATGCCGCATTCTCGTTTTACTGAGAGCTTTTACTCACCTCAATATATAAATCTGTTTAAGAGTTTGATTTACTATGCTACTTTTTTAACTTTCTAAAACTTTGGCATTTTCAGCTAAAAATAATGCAAAATTTTTGTCTATATCTCCCGATAATTCTAATATATAATCGCCATTATCCCATAACAGCTCAGAGCCGATATAGTCATCGGAACTAAAGTCAATAAACAAACCGCAGCAATTATTTACTTTGATTTCTTCCAGATAATACCCTTCTGTATTCAAATGAAAAGGATCCCCATCCTTTTTGACATGTTGACAAAATAAAAATGATTGTTCCGTTTCGACATTATAATAACTAATGTATTCAAAAAAGGGAGTTGAATCAGTTTGTAATACTTCATAACCATCCGGTAAGCAAGGTAAATAATATTTTTCTTCAATAGTTGCCGGACAGTTTTCCGTGGTGATGGCGTATATTTCCGTGTTGTCGCTATATATTCTTCCACGGAAGTTAGACGATGTGAAGCTGAATAAAGCCCCGCCAGCGAGTACTGCCAGAAATAAGATAGTCAGCAACACCAGCACTGTCTTTTTTGTAAGCCGTATGTGAGAAGATTTAGCGCATTCATGCGTCACGAATCTGCCGGACTTTTTCTCGAACAGCTTAAAAGAATGTTTCATCTTACGCTCATGCTTTTTTGAGAATACATGCTCCGGAGCATTCTCATACTTAGCCCATTCAAGCCTTGCAGATTCCTCCAGAATAGACTTCAGTACACTTTCACTCATGTCGTTTCCTTTCAATAAAAGACCTGATGGATTTTCTGGCAAGATACAGCCGCTGGTTAACTACTGTTTTAGATACTCTGAGCGCTTCTGCGGTTTCTGATATGGAAAGCTCCGACAAACAGGTAAGGATCAAAACATTGCGCTGAAGTTCCGGCAGACCATTTATGAAATCAAGCAGTTCCTCGTGTGAAAATTTTTCTAAAAGAGAGTTTTCCAGGAATTCAGGATCTGATTGATAAATCAGATCTTCAGGGAGTTCTTCCTGTTGATGTTTGGTTTTCTTGTTATACATATCAATTGACGTATTCCTTATAATAGCACTTACTAGATATATACGTTCATCACCTGAAAGCGAAAAAAACTTATCTGGATTTACTGTGATTCTGAGAAAAGCTTCCTGTATTGCCTCCTCGGAATCCTGAGGATTATGCAAATGTTCATAGGCAATAGCATAAAATCTGTTCTTATACATCTGGTAGAAATCAGAAATAATATTCCGTTGCTCATCAGTTTTAAGTACGGCTAAAGCGGCAGTAATCATAATTTGACCTCAATTTTATTTTATAAGAATAGTATATCACATTTATGGTAAAAGCGCAAGTCGTGTCAAAGAGGGAGTACATTATTTATTATAGCAACATATTTTTCTGCCAACCATTATCTTTTGGCTACTGAAATCAATGTAATAATCCAATGTAATTATAATCAAGGGGGTATTCTGATTAATCAAAGTACCCCCAAAAATTTTTAATAAATGTACGAATTACTCATATTCCAATTCTGCCTGCTTGTTCCGCAATGAGAAACGCTCTCTTGTTTTCCCCCACACCCCTTTAGCGCTCTTTTGCGTTTAGCCGTGCTTACGCACGGAGTAACTGCGCGCCAGCGCGCAGAGTAGCCGCACTTCGTGCGGAGGTTTCGCCTGACGGCGACAAGGGCTCCGCCCTTGACCTGCAAGGGGGACTAGTCCCCCTTGACTCCCGATTAAGGGTTGCAGTAAACGGAACACTCGCCGCTAAATTATAGTTTTCATCAACGTATTTTTACCGCCTCGACTTTTCGAAAAGCTGAGTTTCACATTTTATTTGGAATTTAACCTCTCCCGTGCTTGTCATATTTGTCCCGGACAGCGCATATATTCCACCAGAAAAACCAGCGGCGGCAGGCTGGAAAATCACATGTCACACAATTGCAGGAGGGATATTTATGCGTATGATAACACTTACGAAAAAAAAGGTAAAACGCCTGACAGCCATAGGGCTTCTCGCGGCGGCGACTGCGGCGGCAGGAGTCGGCGCGATACTAACATCGGTAGGCACGCAGGCAACCGAGCGTCAGCTCCCGGTATACTGCGTGGAGCGCGGCGACAATAAAATCTCGCTGACCTTCGACGTGGCATGGGAAAATTCCAACACGCAGGAGCTGATAGATATTCTCGATGAGTACGACGCCCGGGCTACTTTCTTTGTAACAGGCGACTGGTGCGACCGCTATCCCGACGACATTAAAATGTTCGCGGACGCGGGTCACGAGATCCAGAACCACTCGGACGTCCACCCGCACGTTAAGGGCATGAACGTAAACGACCTCATCACCGACACCAAATCAGCCTCCCGGAAGATAAAGGACGTCACCGACACTGAACCGACACTCTACCGCGCGCCCTACGGCGAATACGACGACACCGTGATAACCACGGTCGAGGGCATGGGGCTTACAGTTATCCAGTGGGACGTTGACAGCCTCGACTGGAAGAAACCGGATCCGTCAGCGATCACAAAAAAGGTTGTGAACTCAGTGAAATCCGGGTCTATCGTGCTGTTTCACAACGACCTTGAGAACACCACGGAGGCGCTCCCGCAGATACTCGAGCAGCTCTCGCAGAAGGGGTACGAATTTGTTCCGGTCAGCGAGCTTATCTACACCGAAAATTACACCATCGACCCTAACGGAATGCAGATCCCGATAGTCCAGAGCAACACGGAGATAACCCCCGAGAATGTCGACGAGGTTATGGCGCAGTACTCCGAGCAGCTCCACAGTGCAGGTGTGTCAGACGAGCAGATGGCGCTTGCAGCTCAGGCTGTGAAGAGTGGCGCCGAGATACCCGACGAGGTTTACGAAGCGCTCGCGGATTATGCAATGTCAAACGGGATAACCCCCGCAAGCCTGATTCCGGATACCGCGGAGGCTCCGGATACCATGGATTCTGAAAGCTCCGGGGCTGAAACGGAAAGTGGAATAGTAAAGTAAATTTGTAATTCTGAAGCCGTGTCCGGCGGAAATTATAATGACTGACTTTTATTGAGAGAATGCTATATATTTTGCCCCCTGCCTTGGCTGACAGGGGGCTTTAATTATTGGTCGCCGTCAGTATTCAGTGCCGCAGTCCGGCATTGAACTGAATGCCGTCAGAGCTCGGCAACGTAGGCGTAACCGCCTTCCACTGCGGTGATTTCAGATGGCGTAGCTCTCATGCTGGGACGTAAATCCAGCGGATTGATGTCATTCGTGGTTCTGATCTGGTAGAATCTCTGGCACTTGGCAAGCTCCGCCGCGCGGTCGGGCGCAACAAACATCGTAGCCAGTGAGCCGTTCTCCAGCTTTATCCATGCGAGTTTCAGGGAGTTTCCCGCTTCGGTGCCCTTGTTGAACCCGATGGAGACTGCGGAGATGTATTCGCCCTCGGGCAGGTTGACCGACATTTTGTTTACTCCTGTGTGAAGGTAGGAGGTGTAGTAACTGTCGACGTAATCTCCAGAAGCGTTCACAGTGCGGATTCTCGCCGACCAGACTCCGGAGACTTCCGGAACGTTCAGTGAAAGCGTGTATTCGCCTCCCGCAGGCGGGAATTCGAGATTCTGCCAGAATGCGTGGGTGTTGGAAGCCAGCGCCACCGAAGCGGTCAGGCGGATTCCATCGGATTCCGGAGCGGCTTTGCACTTATCGGTGGAGATGTACCACCTGTCTACTGTATAGCCGGTTGAGTATTCGCTCTTTCCGCGCTGGTTTATCCTGAAATCCGGGTTCATCAGCAGGTTGGAACCGCCTGCGGCTCTGGATATCTCGTCCGTGACCGAGCCGAGCGTCACGGCTGACTTAAAAGGGCACTCTGCGTAGTCGTTGGAAACTATCACCACAGAGCCGATCCCGAGCAGATGAAGCTCACCGGAGATTCCGGTCAGCGCCGCAGAAGTCCCCGCCGGAACGGACAGCACTCCGTCCGCACCTTCCGTTATTCCTGCCTTTAACGACGCCAGTACTACGCCTGCGCCGTCGTTTCTGATGTGGGCGATGGAGCCGTCAAGTCCGGTGACTGCGGCTTCTGCTCCGGTTAACTTTGCTGTTTTTACTGCCATTTTGTTGTCCTCCTATGTAAAACATATATTAAACAAGGCGTTCGCCTTGTGATTGTATTATGAACTGTATTTTACTGCAAATCTCTGCAAAAAAGGCAAAAATAAAGGAAAACCTTCCCTGATTTTGAAATTAGATTGAATCTATTGACAAATGCCTGCCGATGGGGTATAATTGTAAGATAGATTACTATGTGAGATTATGCCCACAGGTGATTTTATTACACAAATTGTGATAAATCGAGACGTAATGGAGATACTGAAATGCTTCCAGAGGACACAATATCTGTTATAATGGGAATAAAGTATTGCAGACCCGAGCTTGATACGCTCAGGAGAAGTCTCGATTCTATACTTGCGCAGACCTATGCTGAGTTTGAACTGCTGATATGCGAGCGCGGTTCGTCTCACCTGGCGAAGGAGCTGCTTGCGGATTACGCCTCCCGGGATCCCCGGGTGAGGGTCATCGACGGTTCGGGAGCGGGCTCGTTTTCAGAGCAGCTCAACATCTGTCTTGGGCAGTCACGGGGAGCCTGGATCGCCAGAATGGACGATGACGACTACTCCGAGCCGGAGCGGTTCGAAAAGCAGCTCGCATATCTCCGCACGCACGGAGGAACGGCGTTTGTCGGGTGTAACGTCCGGCTGATACAGGACGGGGGCGATGTTGGCGCACAGTGCTTCCCGGAGAATCCGCAGGTGCGGGACTTCCTGTTCAGCATGCCGTTTATCCACCCGGCGCTTATTTTCCGCAGGGAAGCGCTGGAAGCCGCGGGAGGGTACTCCACGCTGCCGCGCTGCGACCGCTGCGAGGACTACGACCTTCTGCTGCGGCTGTACGAAATGGGGTACTCCGGTGCGAACATGCAGGAGTTCCTGTTCAGGTACTCGCTGCCGCACAACGGGATATCCACGCGCACCCTGCGCGACAGGACGAACGAGGTGCGTACGCGCTGGGCGAGATTCTCCGCACTGGGACTTCTGCCGAAGGCGCTGCCATACGCGCTGAAGCCGTGGGCGGTGTGGCTGGTTCCGCGGAACACGCTCAGGCGGCTCAAGGAGAAGCGTGCGGCGAAGAGCGGAGATAAGCTGTGAGGTGAGAAATGGCAATTCCGAAGAAGATCCACTACTGCTGGTTCGGCGGGAATCCGCTGAATAAGAGAACGCTCCGGTACATTGAACGCTGGAAGGAGCTCTGCCCGGATTTCGAATTTATCCGCTGGGACGAGACCAACTGCGACATGAACGCCAACGAGTACGTCCGCGGTGCTTACCAGAGCGGAAAATGGGCGTTCGTGTCGGATTATTTCCGGCTGAAGGCGCTGTATGAGCAGGGCGGGGTGTACCTTGACACCGACGTGGAGCTGCTCAGACCTTTCGGTGATCTGCTGGAACTGAGCGGTTTTGCAGGATTCGAGGACGCGGAGCATGTCGCCACCTGCGTGCTGGGCGCTGAGAAGGAACACGGGTTCTTCCGGCAGGCTATGGAGCTTTATGAAGGCAGGACGTTCCTGCGCGAGGGAGGGGAGCCTGATCTCACCACTAACGTGGAGATACTCACCAGTCTGCTCGGGCGGAACGGTCTGGAGCCTGATGGAGCGCGTCAGAGCGTAATGGGCATGGAGATATTCCCGGCGGAGTATTTTTCCCCCAGGAGCCTTGAGACCGGAAAGCTCACGAAAACCGGGAACACATATGCGATACACTGGTTCGAAGCGTCCTGGCAGACAGGCTCGCAGAGGTTCCACAGGAAGGTGGCGCAGGTCATCGGTAAGAAGAACACCGAGCGCCTCAAAAAGCTGCTGGGAAGGTCCGGCGGGCCGGAGAGTTCCGGCAGGAGCGGCTGACAGTACGCACAAATGAAGGGAAGTGACCGCTGGTGACGGAGGAGCAGTCGCAGATGTTCCGGCTTCTGCGCGCATTCAGTGAGATTTGCGAAGAAAACGGGCTGCGGTATTTCGTCGTGGGCGGGACGCTCATAGGCGCGGTAAGGCATCGGGGGTTCATTCCCTGGGACGACGATATTGATGTTTCCATGCCGCTGGACGATTTCCGGAAATTCACGGAGCTTGCACGGGAGCTTCCCGGGAGCTTCGCACTCCAGTCGGAGGAGACCGACCCGCGCTATCCGTTTGTGTTCGCGAAGCTCTGCGATACGCGGTACGCCTACGACACGGGCTACGATAACCACCCCATGGGGGTCTATATCGACATCTTCCCGCTTATCCCCGCAAGGGCGCTGAGTCGGCGTACAAAGCTGATCTTCGACATGATAAGCGTTTCGGACTATGTTTTGCAGGTCAAGCTTGGCTGGACGGAGTTCGTACCCTACAAGAAGCCGCTTGCGCGGGCGGGGTTCCGCATGATGAATTGTCTTTCTGCGACGCGTCTGCGGAGGCTCCGGCGGAGGCTCATCGCCGGGATATACGACGAAAAGAGCCGGAGTACGCTGTGTTCCCCGGGAGGGGCGTACTCTGCGGAGAAGGAGTTTTTCCCCGCCGAGTGGTTTGCCGGGGCGGCAAAGGTGGGGTTCGAGGGCGTACAGTTCGATGCCCCGCAGGGCTGGGACGAGTATCTCAGAAGAAATTACGGTAATTATATGGAGCTTCCACCTGTCGCGGAACGCAGAAGCTCGCATAAAAAATAACAAATATATAAAGGGAGAAATCACATGAATCTAGCGCTGATATTTGCCGGAGGAACCGGCACGAGAATGAATTCCAAGACCAAGCCCAAGCAGTTCCTTGAGCTGAACGGAAAGCCCATCATTATACATACCATCGAACTTTTCGAGAGCCACCCTGAGATAGATGCGATAGCAGTGGTATGCCTTGAGAGCTGGATAGGCTATCTCAATGAGCTGCTGGAGCGGTTCCGCATTAAGAAGGTAAAGTACGTCGTACCCGGCGGCGAGACCGGTCAGCAGTCGATAAGGAACGGTCTGACTGCATTCTGGGACGATCAGGATATCCCGAGGGATTCGCTGGTGCTGATACACGACGGCGTGCGTCCGCTCATCAATGAGGATATCATCACACGCAGCATAGAGTGCGCGAAGCAGTACGGCAATGCGATAACCGTTACCCCGGCCATCGAGACGATAATCACCGTTTCCGAGGACGACAGCGTTGACCAGATAATGGACAGAAGCAAGTGCAGAATGGCGCGTGCGCCGCAGACGTTCCGGCTGTGCGATATCGTTGAGGCTCACAATAAGGCGATAGCGGACGGCGCGCTGAATATGATAGATTCGGCGATGCTGATGTCGCATTACGGCGCGACGCTCCATGTAGTGGAGGGTCCGGTGGAGAACATCAAGATAACCACTCCTTCGGATTTCTATGTGTTCAGGGCTATTTCCGAGGCAAGGGAAAATTCGCAGATCTGGGGGATATAAGGCGCTATGTGGACAGAAAATCCGATATTCAGGGAGGACCTCGACAGGCTCACTTCCTATGACTATATTCCGTGGGACGACCTGCGGGACAGCACGGTGTTCATCACCGGCGCGACCGGACTGATCGGCTATACCGCCGTGTGCGCCCTGCTGCGCTATGATCAGCTCCATGACGCGGGGATAAAGGTGGTCGCCCTTGTCCGTGATGTAGGCAGGGCAGAGGCTAAGTTCAGCCGCCAGATCGCCGACGGCTGCGATATCACGTTCATACGCGGCAGCGTGGAGTACCTCCCGGAGATAGTCGGGAAGATAGACTACATCATACACGGCGCCTGCCCGACTTCCAGCCAGTATTTCGTTGACCACGCGGTGGAGACGATAGACACCATTGTAAACGGCACGAAAAACGTCCTGGATCTTGCACGTAAGAAGAATGTCTCAGGCGTTGTGTTCCTCTCCAGCATGGAGGTTTTCGGAACCACCACCGAGCGCAGACCGCTCTCAGAAAGCGACCTGGGTTATATCGACCTGTCCTCCCCGCGCAGCAGCTACCCCGAGGGAAAGCGCTTCGCGGAGAACATGTGCTGCTCCTACGCAAGCGAGTATAGCGTACCTGTGACCGCTGCAAGACTGGTTCAGACCTTCGGTCCCGGCGTGAAGTACGACGACGGCCGCGTGTTCGCCTATGCGGCGAGGTGCGCCCTTAGCGGCGAGGATATCCGGCTGAACACAGACGGCTCAAAGGAGAACATGTACCTCTACACAGCCGACGCGGTGGGAGCTATACTGTTCCTGCTCGTAAACGGCGAACGCGGCGGCGTGTACAATGTCGGCAACGAGGAGAGCTACTGCTCCGTAAAGGAGATGGCGCAGACAGTAGCCGAGGTTCTCGGAAAGGGCGCGGTTTCCGTGCTGACGAACTGCGGTGCACAGGATAACTCCGGAAAGAAGAACATCTACCGCCCGGACGGCTTCCTGATGATGGATATTTCAAAGCTGAGATCCGCCGGCTGGACGGCGCATGTTCCGCTTGGCGAGATGTTCCGGCGCATGGCGGAGTGTTTCGAGGACGAGGAGCCGGAGAGCGCTCCCGCGGCAAAGCCCGAGGTCTACGCCCAGACAGATTCAGGCTACGAAGCGCTGATGGATCAGATAAACATCCTGAGCAAACGACTGGACGCGAATAAGAAGGCTCTCGACAAGCGGCTCGACAAGACGGACGCCGCCGTTAAGAGCATAAACCTCAAAACTGACCCGTTCAAGGTGAAATTCAAGCGCAAATTCAAGGCGGCGGCTAAGAAGAATAACCCGGTGGGATTCCTGTTCAGAAAGGCGCTGAACCAGTACCGTAAGATGAAGCGCGCGCACTTCCGCAGGAAGTTCAGCAAGCTGCCGCTTCAGGAGAACAAGGTATTCGCGATAACGTTCGACAAGCGGTATAACTGCAACCTGAAGTACATCGTTGAGGAAATGCTCCGGGAGGAGCTTCCGCTGGACATCGTGTGGGTAATTCCCGCGAACGGCAAGATAAACCGCAGGGACTATCCCGCCGGAGTGCGCCTTATAAAGTACCAGAGCAAAGAGATGTACTACGAGATGAGCACCGCGAAGGTGTGGCTGGACAATGCGCTCAACTGCGTCTGGGACAACGGCATGAAGAAGAAGCCGGGTCAGGTGTACATCAACACCTGGCACGGAAGCATGGGCATAAAGCGGCTGAATGGCGACAAGCACTGGCTCAGCCGTGCGAAGCTCTGCAACAAGGCTACCGACTACTGTATCTCCAACTGCAAGTTCGAGGAGGATGTCTACAGCGACACGTTCTGGAAGGACGTTCCGTATCTGAGATACGGCCATGCGCGCAACGACATTCTGTTCCGTACTGACCTTCGCGGCCTGAGAAAGCAGATCTGCGCCCGCTATAATGTCTCCCCTGGGAAGAAGATAATGATATATGCGCCTACGTTCCGCGACGATGGGAGCCTCGACTGGTGCGACCTCGATTTTGAGCGTCTGCGCACCGACCTTGAGCAGAAGTTCGGCGGAAGCTGGGTAATATTTATCCGCAAGCACTTCAAGAACCGCGCCAAGAGCGTCACGGAGGACGTTTTCGACGGCTCGATAATCGATGTCACCGACTATCTGGACATGCAGGAGCTTCTTGCGGTTGCGGACGCGGGAATCACCGATTATTCAAGCTGGGCGTACGACTACGTGCTGACGCGCAGACCGCTGTTCATCTACGCCACCGACCTCGATCAGTACGACCAGGGCCGCGGGTTCTATTATCCGCTGACGGAAACGCCGTTCTCCATTTCGCAGAACACGGACGAACTGTCTGAAAATATCCTGGCGTTCGACGACGGCGCATACCAGGCGCGTATAGACGATTTCCTCGCGAAGAAGGAGTGCGTAGACGACGGTCACGCGAGCGAACGTATAGTTGGTCTTATCAAGCAAGTGACTGATACGAAGTCTCCGGCGGACGTGGAGGCAGAAAATACACAGACTGAAACAAAACAATGAGGTGTTGACGAATGCAGACAGGCGCTATCGAAGCAGTTAAGCAGGAAAAGGCCGTCCCAGAAAAGGGCGGCAGAAACTACGAGTTGGATTTTTTCCGGCTGGTGTTTGCACTGCTGGTATTTATATACCATACAAACCCGTTTATTGGCAAAAATACAAGAGTAGTTCTGCCACCCGATCTTGGAGCGGGAGCGGTACATTTCTTTTTCATTCTTTCAGGAATGTTTATGGCAAACAGCATAGTAAAGCGCGGTGTGACAGGAAATTGCGCCAAGTTGTCAATCGGATTTGTACTTAATAAATTCAAGTCGTTTGCTCCTGAGTATTTTGCGGCGCTGTTTATTGGCGTCACGGCGAAGGTAGTGTTTTCCGACGGTGGCATTATGGTCAGACTGGCAAGAATGTTTCCCGAAATATTCTGTGTGTATGCTTCCGGTGTATGGTACAATAACAATGCAGCAACATGGTACTTATCTGCAATGCTGATATGCATGCTTCCGCTTGCATATCTGCTATATGCCAAAAGAGATCTCACATTGTATGTCATAGCTCCATTGGTGTCCATTCTGACATTTGGTTATATGTGTCAGACAAACAATTTCCAGTTCATCTATCATGTAAATATGTACGGCATTTTGATGGGCAGCATAATTCGCGGAATGTGTGGTCTGTGTTCTGGAATATGCGCTTATACAATATATGTCAGAATTAAAAATGCAAGTTTAAACAAGCATATGCGATTTTTCTTGACGGTTGCTGAAGTGATTATGTATCTGATATTCTTTTCAGCATGGTTCGGGCTTCAGAATAACGCTGTCGTTATGTCCATTATGATAATGCTCCCAGTGCCGCTTGCAGTCACATTCAGCGGTAAAAGCTATGTTGGGGAGCTGTTTAGATTTAAATGGATGAGGCATTTTGCACCGCTTTCCCTGATAATCTACCTAAATCATGGAATTGCTCAGGGTATAGTTAGTACAGTGCTTCCCGGCAGAAGTTATAAAATGTGCCTAAAGTGGATGATAATTCTTACTGTGGCATTCTGCATAATCAACACTCTGTTGGTAAAGGGCGGCAGGGCGCTATGGAACAGAAAGCTGAAAGAGTATTTCACAAAGCCGGACGTCGAATGACCCGCCGGCACTATCTGGGAAGCGAGGAAGTCAGACATATATGCTGGAACGAATAAAGCAGAAGATAAAGCAGAACCGCTTCCTGTTCGAGGAGCTGGTGAAGCGCGACTTTACAAAAAAATACAAACGCACGGTGCTGGGTATGCTCTGGAGCATACTCGGCCCGCTGATGACGCTAGGGGTAATGGCTCTGGTGTTCACGCAGTTCTTCGGGCGGAACATGGAGCACTACGTTATTTACATGTTCTGCGGAAACCTGCTGTTCAGCTATTTCAAGGAATCCACCAACGGCGGCATGACCGCCCTCCAGGCAAACGCGAAGATCTTTTCCAAGATAAACGTGCCGAAATATATGTTCGTGCTGTCGAAGAACGTTTCATCGCTCATCAATTTCGGGATAAACCTGTGCGTGCTTTTCGTGTTCTGTCTGTTCGACGGGGTGACATTTACCTGGAAGTTCCTTCTGCTGATCTACCCGGTGTGCTGTCTGGTGACGTTCAACCTTGGAATGGGGCTTATCCTCTCGGCGCTGTACATCATGTTCAAGGACCTCAAGTACCTCTACGATATCTTCACGCTCCTGCTGATGTACGTTTCGGCGATATTCTACTCGATAGACGCCTACTCGCTTGAGAAGCAGTACCTGTTCTATCTCAATCCGGTGTACGTCTACATCAGGTATTTCCGCAAGATAATCCTTGAGGGCGAGATACCGCAGTGGACGTTTCACCTGCTGGCGGCGGGATACGCGCTCGCCGCGCTGGCACTGGGCGCCGTTATCTATAAGAAGAAGAACTACAAGTTCCTGTACTACATCTGACGGGGGCGTTTATGGGCAAAATAATCGAAGTTAAGAACGTGTCCGTGAAATACATCACGGGCGACCTGCGCAACATCGGGCTGAAAGAATTCGTCATGAAGAAGCTGACCCACCAGTACCGTGCAGAGGAATTCCTCGCGGTGAACGATGTTTCGTTCTCGCTGGAAAACGGCGACATGCTCGGTATAATCGGCACCAACGGAGCGGGGAAATCCACCCTGCTGAAGGTCATCACGCAGATAATGCGGCCGTCCTCCGGAAGCGTCAGGGTGCGCGGAAAGGTTTCTGCGCTTCTGGAGCTTGCAAGCGGGTTCGACGGCGACCTCAACTTAAAGGAGAACGCCTACCTGCGTGGCGCAATGCTGGGCTACACCCGGGAGTTCATGAACGAGCGCTACCCGGAGATATTGAAATTCTCGGAGCTTGAGGAGTTCGAGCAGAGACCGTTCAAGCAGCTCTCAAGCGGCATGAAGTCGCGCATAGCATTCTCCATCGCCAGCATGGTCGACCCGGAGATACTTATACTCGACGAGGTGCTGTCGGTCGGCGACGGCGCCTTCCGGGAAAAGAGCGAAGCAAAGATGAAGGAGATAATCCGCAACGGAAAGGCGACTATACTTGTGTCGCACTCTCTCGACCAGATACGGCGCATGTGCAACAAAGTGCTGTGGCTCGACCATGGCAGGCAGATAGCGTTCGGCGAGACTGAGAAGATATGCGGCGACTATGCGGCATTTCTGAAAACGAAGGAGCTTCCGAAGATACAGTAAAGGAGACAGCTTTAATGAAACTAAGCGTATTGGAGCGGCTGGAGAAAACCGCGGCGCAGTTCCGGGATAAGACGGCGTATTCCGACGCCGCGGCCAGCATAACGTTCGGCGAGATAGAGGAAAAGGCAAAGCGCCTGGGAAGCGCGCTTGCGGAGCGCGTCAGACCAGGCAGCCCGGTGGCGGTGATGGGGAAGCGCGGAGTGCTTACCCCGGTGATGTTCCTGGGAGCGGTGTACGCTGGGTGCTACTACATTCCGCTGGACGCTTCACAGCCGGAATCCCGGCTGAGGGATATACTGTCCGTGCTGAAGCCGGCGATACTTATCTCCGATGCGGACACCATCTCCGCCGCCGGGAAACTGGGGTTTGAAGGCGGGATAGTCCCTGCGGACGAACTGTTCGCGCATGAGATATCGCAGGAGCGCCTCGACGAGATATCCGGCGCTGCATGCCTTGACGACCCGCTGTACGTGATATTTACGTCCGGCTCCACCGGCAGACCCAAGGGCGTTATAACATCCATGCTCTCGCTGATGAACTATATAGACGCGTACATCGAAGTAATGGGGATAACCGAAGCGGACGTCCTGGGAAACCAGTCGCCGCTGGATTACATTGCGGCTATCCGTGATATCTACATACCGCTGTTCACCGGAGCCTCGATGTTCATAATCCCCAAAGAGTGCTTCGTAATGCCGTCGGAGCTGTTCAAGGCGCTCAACGAGCATAAGGTGACGTCGGTGGGCTGGAGCGTTTCCGTGTTCACCATCGCCGCGAAAATGGGCGTGTTCGACGAAGCGAAGCCGCAGTATCTGAAGAAGATATGCTTCTCCGGCTCGGTCATGCCGTGCAGTATCCTGAGGATATGGCAGGAGAATCTCCCTGACGCGAAGTTCGTCAACCAGTACGGCCCCACCGAGTGCACGGCGTCCTGCACCTATTACGAGGTGAAAGGCATGGTAGAGGACGGCGACGTGCTCCCGATAGGCGTGCCCTACAGGAATTACAGGGTGTTCCTGCTGAAGGAGGACAACACTCCCGCCAAAGCAGGTGAGATGGGCGAGATATGCGTAGCGGGGCAGTCGCTGGCGCTGGGTTATTACAACGACCCGGAGCTTACGGCGAAGTCCTTCATACAGAATCCACTGAACAGCTCTTACCGCGAGCTGATATACAAGACCGGCGACTACGGCGTGCTTCTCCCTGACGGAAACCTTGGCTACAAGGGCAGGAAGGACCGGCAGATAAAGCACCTCGGACACCGGGTTGAACTGTCGGAGATAGAAGCGGCTGCGCTGCGCCTTGAGAACGTCAGCGAGGCATGCTCTATGTACCTAAAGGAAAAGGAGCTTATATATTTATTCTACACAGGCGCGGCGACGGTAAAGGAAGCCGCGGTGCATCTCAGAGGGCTGCTTCCTGGCTTCATGGTGCCCAGGAAGCTCATAAAGCTGGACGATATGCCGAAGCTGGCAAACGGCAAGATAAATATGCAGGCGCTTAAAGAACTAATGAAATGATTCAGGAGGAAAACAACATGAAAGAGCAGTTACTTGGAGTACTTGAAGAAATCAGACCCGACCTCGACTGGGAGGCGGAAAAGCAGCTCATCGACGGGGGCGTGCTTGATTCGTTCGATATCGTGTCCATAGTAGGCGCGCTGAACGATGAATTCGATATCGACATACACGTAGGCAACCTGGTTCCTGAGAACTTCAACAGTATCGAGGGTATGATGAAGCTCATCGAGAAGCTCCAGCAAGAGGACTGATATGAACAAGACTATACTTGAAGAAGCGGCGCGCCGCTTCGGAACTCCCTGCTACGTTATCAGCGGCGACGACTTCGCACGCCGCGCGAACGCAGTAAAGGAGGCGTTCGGGGAAAATACCGGGCTTTGCTATTCGATAAAGGCGAATCCGTTCCTGCTGAAATACCTGCCGGACGCGTTCTCATATATCGAGGTATGCTCCCCGGGCGAACTGAGCATATGCGAGGAGCTTTCCGTTCCGATGAGCAAGGTGATATTCTCCGGCGTGAACAAAACCGAGCGCGACGTTGAGCGCGCCTGGAACGACGGGGTAGGTCTGTTCACTGCGGAGAGCCTGCTCCATGTGCGGCTCATCAACGCCCGCGCGGTAAAGAGCGGCGGAAAGGCGCGGCTGATACTCCGGCTTTCCCACGGCAGCCAGTTTGGCATGGACGCTTCCGTGATAAAGGAAGTTATCCGGAACCGGGATTCCTACAAGGGTCTTGAGATAGTCGGGCTGCACTACTTCACCGGCACTCAGAAAACGAAGGTCCAGACCATACGCCGGGAGCTTTCACTGCTGGACGAATTCTGCCAGGAGCTGGAATCGGAGCTGGGTTTCCGTGCAGAGCACATTGAGTATGGTACGGGGCTTGCGGTGGAGTACTTCAAGGATTTCACCGAGGAAACCGATATGGCTCTGCTGGCAGAGGCGGCGGAAGCCGTCCGGGAGTTCGCCGGGAAATACCCGCTGACCGTTGAGATGGGAAGATTTTTCGCAGCGGAAAGCGGCAGCTACCTCACCAGCGTAATGGACGTAAAAACGAACGGCGACGCGACCTACGTGATATGCGACGGAGGAATAAATCAGCTCAATTATTATGGGCAGAACATGGCGATGAAGGTCCCGCCGATATCTGTGCTCAATAAGCCGGAGGGATCGGAGCGCGCGGATTACTGCCTGTGCGGCAGCCTCTGCACCACTGCTGATATACTGGTGCGCAAAGCGGAGCTTCCGAAGCTCGATATCGGCGACGTTATCTGTTTTTCGCGCTGCGGAGCATACTCCATCTCGGAAGGCATAGCGATATTCCTGTCGCGGAGCCTGCCGAATGTCGCGCTGTACAGCGAAAAGGACGGGTTAACTCTGTCGCGGCAGATAACGGAGACCTATCCGCTCAACAAGCCGTAACCGGAGGTAATTAATGTCCTACACATCGCTTGGCTACATGCTGTTTGTGGCGTGCTGCCTGATATTTTACTACATTTTCCCGAAGAAGCACCGCTGGTGGGTGCTTCTTGCAGCAAGCATAGGCTTCTATGCAATAGTATGCCTGAAGTACATCAGCTTCGTTTTCGTGACCGCAGCCAGCACCTACGCAGGCGGGCGGATACTCGAGGCATATGCGAACAAGCATAAGGCGTACATAAAGAGCCAGAAGGGCGTCTGGCCGAAGGAAGAGCGCGACCTCTACAAGGCGAAGGTCTCCCGGCGAAAGAAGTGGATAACAGCGGCGATCCTGCTGCTGAACTTTGGCATACTCGGGTTCCTCAAGTACTACAATTTCTTTGCGGACGCGCTGAACGTTCTGCTGAACCCGCTTGGCGGCGGGCTTCCGGAACTGGGGCTGTTCCTGCCGCTAGGCATTTCGTTCTACACGTTCCAGTCAATGGGGTACATCATCGACATTTATCGTGAGAAGTTCCCCGCGGAGCGTAATTTCGGCAAAATGCTGCTGTTCACGTCGTTCTTCCCGCAGATAGTGCAGGGACCTATAAGCTTTTACAGCGACCTGTCCGGGAAGCTCTACGAGGGTCATGACATCAGTTTTTCCAACATCAAGCAGGGCGTCCTGCTGATAACCTGGGGATTCTTCAAGAAGCTGGTCATTGCTGACCGGCTGGTGAACACCGTGCTGACTATCCCGGCGGAATACGAGAAGCATTCCGGCACCGTGATACTGATAACGGCGCTGTTCTACGCAGTCCAGCTTTACGCGGATTTCTCCGGCGGCATTGACATTTCCCGCGGCGTTTCTCAGCTTTTCGGCATAGATCTCGCAGAGAACTTCAGACGTCCGTATTTCTCAAGGAACATCTCCGAGTACTGGCACAGATGGCACATCACCCTTGGAGCGTGGCTCAGGGAATACCTGTTCTATCCCATCGCGATGTCAAAGCTGTTCCAGAAGTTCGGCAGGAGCCTCAAGAAGCATTTCGGCATGAAGATATCCAAGGTGCTGCCGGTGAGCATAGCCTCGCTCATCACATTCATCGTTGTGGGAATATGGCACGGAGCTTACTGGAGATATGTCGGATTCGGTCTGTGGAACGGACTTATAATCATGGTCTCCACGCTGCTTGAGGACAAATACGCTGTCTGGAAGAAAACTCTGCACATCAGGGATACCAACAAGCTGTTCATCTTGTTCCAGATGTTCAGAACGTTCCTTATCGTGCTGGTGGGGTATTATTTCGACATAGCTCCGGGATTTACGGCGGCTCTGAAAATGATGTGGCTTTCGATTACGGATTTCCATATCAGCGAGCTTGCGGATCCGGCAATATTCGATGCTCTCGGAGTCAGCAGTGCAAGCCTTATTTTAGTCGCGGTCGCAGTCCTTGCACTTCTGGTATGCTCCATCGTTCAAGAGTGTTCCGGCAGGACACTGCGTGAGATGATATGCAGCAAAGGCTTCTGGGCTGAGGCTGGAGTATTTCTCCTGCTGTTCTGGGTAGTGGCAATTTTCGGCGTATATGGTCCGGGAACAAATCCGGCAGAGTTCGTGTATATGCAGTTTTAAGATAGGGGGATAAAATGAAGAACGAATATCTTAAACGTGTATTCAAGCTGACAGCCGTGGGGCTTGCGATGATGATTCTTTACATCTTCTTTGCAGACTTGATGAAGTTCAACAACACAAATTCCGAGCTGCATGTCAGGAATTTTTACCGTGAGCCTGAAAATACGATAGATGTCGGGTTGATAGGCGCTAGCGAGATGTATGCGGACTATTCCGCGCCGCTTGCCTACCAGGAATACGGTTTTACAAGCTACAACCTGTGTGTTGCGGGAACTACCGGCGGCGTATACAAATCAATGATACGAGAGATGTTAAGCCGGCAGACACCTCAGCTGCTGGTGATAGAGGTCAACGGCTTTTTATATAATGTGAATAGTCTTCAAGATGAAGGAACGCTGCGCCAGTGGATCGACAACATGGAAAAGAACGATAACTGGCTTGACACTATCAGCGAACGTATAGAGCCGGACGACAGGAAAAACTATTATGTACGCCTGTTAAAGTACCACTCCAATTGGGAAAATCCTAAAGACCTGGTAAAAAGGCAATGCGATATCGACAGGAACAATGAAAGCGATGTATCCCTCTGCAAGAGCATGGGCATACGCACCCAGACCAACCCGGAAGTGAGCACGGCGGAAAACAAGAGCAAGCTTACCGACCTTGGAAAGAGCTATCTTGAAGAAACCATCGCCTACTGTCAGGAAAAAGGGCTGAAGAATGTTCTGTTTATCAGGGCTCCGCATAATAAGAAGCTGAACAAGAAAACAAACCAGCAGCTTGAAGAAATCATCACCCAAAACGGCTATGCCTATATGAACTTTGAGTATATTTCGGAAGAATTCGGAATAGACGATAAAAATGATTACTTTAACACCGAGCACCTGAATGTATTTGGCTGCGAAAAGTTCACAGATTACCTCAGCAGGTATATTACTGAAAATTATACGATCGAAACGGAGCATTCCGAAGACGTAGACGCAGAATGGAACAAATGCGCGGAACACACAAATGCCGTATTTGATACCCTCAAGGAGCGCACGCTTAAAGAAGAGGGTAAGTATTACACAGAGTTTTCCGACATGAAGTGGTAAGCTTGTAAGTCCACCATTTGAGAATACATACTAAAACCTCCCCCGAACCTTAGGTTTGGGGGAGGTTGCAGCTTGTTGAAAAAGTAGCTTTTGCCTGCGAAGCAGGCATTTGAAATCCGTTTTTTGCCTCAGCTCTGCCGAGGAAAAAAACACTTCTATCCCAGCAAGTGTGCGGGTTGGTGGCAAAGCCGCCAAGACGTGCGCGCGGCTGGGATGTTCGGCAGAAAAGTCACTTTAATGACTTTTTCGACGGTCTCAAACCTCCCCCGAGCCTCAGGCTCGGGGGAGGTTATTTGTTATGTGAAATCACAGGGGCGCTGTAGATTTCATACGGGAGGGACCGGAGATCTGGGCGGGCGGGTCATTTGGAGAAACAGCGGCAGATTCCGGGATAGGGAGGGAGACGATGGCGCGGGCTGTTCCATTTTCAGCGGTGAGCAGGAACTTCCCGTCGTACTTCCCGGCGATGTTGCCGACTATCTCCAGACCTAGCCCGTGCTTCTGCGGCTCGGATTTATCCGAGGCGGGCTTCCCCTTTTCAGAGTTCAGCACCTTTGAGGTGCTGTTCCTGACCTCGATGAGAAGCAGCCCCATGCTGCGGCTGGCGCTGACCTCTATGAAGCCTTCCGCAGCGCCGGAGACCTCCCGTATCGCGTTATCCAGCAGGTTCGCGAACACCGAGCAGATATCCGAACGCTCGAACGGGAAATCCTCGCTCATCGGTATGTTCACCCGGAACTCCGCGCCCAGCTCCTTTGCGGTCTGCTGCTTGTGGTAGAGTATGGCGTTGACGGTGGGGTTGCCGCTGAACACCGGCATTTTCGCGTTGGCGGTCTTTTCCTTCAGCTCCTCCAGGAGCATTCTGCCGTCCTCCGAGGTGGTCTTTCTGCGCAGCAGGGACTCCGTGACCTCGATAAGGTTGTTGATGTCGTGGCGGTATTCGCGTATCTCCCGCATTTTGTCGGCGAGACCGTCGTAGTACTGGAGCTGCATATCCATTTCATGCTGCATGTCGTTGAGCTTCTGGGTCAGCTCCTGTGTTTTGGTGTTCTGCATGAGGGCGCGGTACATCAGGATATCTGCGGCTATCGACAGCACCACCGCAATTATGATGAACGGATTTCTTATAAGGTCGAGGCGTTCGCCCGTCCAGGTCTGGTAGGCGCACGCGCAGAAGAAGAAAAACTGGCTCACCGGGAACATCACGAACAGCCCCAGCGATTTCACGTGGGATTTCCTGAAGAAGTGGTTCCACACCGACATGATGAGCAGAAACCCTCCGGTGAAGAAGAAATTCATCGCGATGATCATGATTATTGTATCCCATGTATGGAATGTCTTCAGCGAAACGAGCAGGTTTACGTCTATCAGCATGACGAAGCCTGAAACGCAGACGTCCATGATGATGGATCCAGCCGCGAGAAATCCGGCGGCGAACAGACGGTACATCAGCTTGTCCTTATACAGGAACAGCGCCGGCAGGAAAAACGACAGCGCGATCCCGACGCCGTGCAGCAGCGGTGGGCCGTCTAATAAGAGCTGCTCCGAAGCGAAGCTGTACAGAACCGAAGCAGATACGCAGATGGCACGGTGGTACCTGGGCTTCAGCATGAACGACATCGCGAAGAAGGTGATGAATATCTGGTAAAGGTCTCTGGTAAGCAGGTAGCAGGTTTCAAGCAGGTATCGTTCCATATGCCCTCCATCAAGAATTGATAAGCGTTACCGCTGTTTTTATGCCGTCCTTGTATGTGCGGCTTATCGGCAGCACGCTGCCGTCGGACATCTCAATGCTCGCCCAGTTCACTATGCGGTTTATGCGGTTCAGATTCACTATGCAGCTCTTGTGGCACTGGGCGAAGCTGGCAGGCAGCTTCTCGCGGTAATCCGACAGCCTGCCGTATATTTCGACGCACCCGCCCTGGTGTCTGATTATCAGCTTGCGCTTGTCGCTGACGATGGAGATTATCTCCGCAGTGCTGAGGTATGTCACCGTGCCGCCGTTCTTTATCGGGAGGAGCTCCGCCTGCTTTTCGCGCTCGTGTATCTTGCTGAGCGCGTTCCGGAGGTACTTCATCTCTATCGGCTTCGTGAGTATCGCCGCCGGGAGCGCTTTGGAATCAACGCAGTACAGCTCCTGGATATACTCGCTGGCGTAGCCGGTGATGTACACCAGCTTTATCTCCGGGTGGGAGGACAGCAGCCGCGCCGCGCCGGATATCCCGTTTGCATTGCGCAGTTTGATATCCATGAACACGCCGTCTATGCGGTCGGCGAAGTCCTCGATGTTGAACAGCAGCGCCTGGAGCGTTGTGAATATCCTTACCGACGAGTCCGGTTCAAGCTCGGCTATTTTGGCTTTCAGTGATTCGGCAGCCGCCGGCTCGTCGTCGCATATCAGATAGTTCATGCTGATCCCTCCGTTTCATGAGATGAGATAATTATATATGAAATTTTCGTTCTTGTCAAGTGTCGCATTTCGTTACATATTTTCTGCATTTTATTACATCTTCGCATTATTTTTCTGCGGAATATATTATAATCATAGAGAAAAAAGATAAGGCTTTGCGCCTGTAAAAGGAGGAATTTCAATGAACCTGAAACGAGCAATATCCGCTGTATGCGCGGCGGCTGTCCTTGTTTCAACATCGCTTTCAGACCTGCCGGCGCAGTTCTCCGCGTATTCCCACGCATATGCGGCGCTGACGGAGTTCCGGTATGAGTTCAGTCAGTCGCCGGTAGCGATGGCGGTGCAGAGCGCCGACGACGGCTCGCTCAAGTGCGAGGTAGTGACCCGCTTCCCGGCAGACGGCGTTACCAACGGAGTGACCACTGTCGCGGAACTGCGCAGGCTGTATTCCGGGCTGACGGTGAACGGATTCGAATTCAGTAATTCGAGCCTGGAAGGGCTGACTGCGGAAGATATCCACACCTCGATATCAGTGCTCAGCGGTACGGATTCCAACTCGTATGACGGCTGGTACGCCGTAACGGACAAGGATACCCTCGATTTCGCAGACATGCCCGCAGACAACGACAGCAAGGTCGTACAGAGCCTGTCGTTCCACATCTACATAGACGGCGGCGCTGTGTCCCGCCTGGGAATGAAGCTCGGGGACAGGATATACCTGAACTCCGACGGCAGCGGCTTGTCCTATTACACCCACACCGAGCCGGGCGGTCCTATCACGATGACCGTCACCGAGGCGACATGGGATAACAGCAGCGGAATGTCCTGCGCCTACAACAGCGATTTCGAGATTCCCGGCGTGACCAAGGGAGTTACCACGTTCGGCGAGCTGAAAGCGCTCTACGATGGAATAAAGGTGGAGGGCTACGAATTCAAGGGCTCCACAGTCGAGGGAATGACGGAAACCGACCTCGTTCCCACCATCGTACTCATGACCGGCTCAGACTGGAACTGGAAAGCGGTATACAACACGACGAAGATGAACTTCAGCAGCGACCTTGCGGACGTTGCGGACGACGATATCGTGCAGTCCATCGCATTCTCCATTTCCGTGCAGGACGACTCGTTCGCAAAGCTGGGGCTTAAAATCGGCGACAGCTTTGTCGTGAATCCCGAGGAATCCGAGCCTGACTACTACACCTATAAACTGCTCAGCGGAAGATGCACCGCAGAGGTCGTCAAGTCCAATTCAGACCAGGGCACCGGTCTTGAATGCACGTTCATGGCGCCAATATCGCTCCCTGGAGTCAAAATGGGCGAAACCACGGTGGGCGAGCTGAAAAAGCGGTTCCTGGGCGTAAAGGTGGAGGGATTCGAATTCAGGGAATCCACCGTTGAAGGTCTGACCGCAGATGATTTCTTCCTTGCGACCGCCATAATGACAGGCGAAAACTGGGACTGGAACGCTGCATACATGACTAACACCATGACGTTCAGCGACGTGCTGAAGGACGTCCCCGACAGCGACGTTGTCCAGGAGATGAGGTCCCAGATGGCTATAACGGACGACGCTTTCACAAGGCTCGGGCTGAAGCTTGGCGACATCATTACCATCAACCAGAACGATATCAGAATATTCCTTGTGGACGATATGATCCTTTGGGACGCCGTTGTCGGTGCAGACCACTACGAGATATTCTGCGGCGACAGCCTGCTTGATAACTGTATTGCCAACAATTCCATGGGATTCAAGCTGGCGATGTCGCTGAACGGATATAAGCCGGGCAGATACCAGCTCGACGTCTACGCAGTATACGCCGACGAAACCAGAAAGCTGCTCGGCAGCGTGGATTACGATTACGGCGTCACCGTCAGCGATAAGAACATGTTCGCCTACTCCGAGAATGACGACGGAACCGTCACCATCACCGGCGGTAATATCGTAACCCCAAAGCTGGAGATACCGGCGGAGCTGGAGGGCAAAAAGGTCAGCGCCATCGGAATGAACGCGTTCACCGGAAACAACGTTATAACCGACCTCGTTATCCCCGAAGGAGTGACCACGCTTTACTGGTACAGCTTCAACACCTGCCGTAATCTGGAAACCGTCACCCTGCCGGATTCCCTGGAGTTCATCGACAGCTGGGCGTTTGAGCGCTGCTCCAAGCTTAAGACTATCAACGTCCCTGCGAATGTGACCCGGATAAATGGCGGCGCGTTCGCACAGAACAGCTCTATGACGTCCATAACCTGCGACCCGGCGAACAAGAATTACGTATCCGTGAACGGCGTGCTGTTCACTAAGGATATGAAGGAGCTCGTGGCGTACCCCGGCGGTATCCAGGGCGGATACACCGTCCCCGCTACCGTGAACCACATCGGCGACGCGGCGTTCTACGGCGCGCTGGGGCTGGATTCCGTGACGATACTCGGCAACCTTGACTTCATCGGTTTTGAGGCGTTCGCAGAGTGCAGCAAGCTGACCGACGTTGCTATCCGCGACGGCGTGAACTACGTCGGCTACTGGGCGTTCCGCGGCTGCGACGGCATAAAGACGCTGACTGTTCCGCAGTCCGTGACGAACATCGGCAATCAGGCGTTCGGCTTCGCTTACGCCGACCAGAAGATGAGCGGCTTCAGCCTGCGCGGCTACAAGGATTCCGCAGTGAACTTCTACGCTATAAGGCACGATATCCCGTTCATCTGCATAGGCGAGGCGAGCGAGGACAACAAGCCCTTCGACAAGGACAACGCCAAGGAGAGCGAGGTAGAAACCAACCCCGATACTCCCGAGGACGAAAAGATAACCACGATAATCGCGACCCCCGCATTCAACATGAAGGACAAGAGCGAAGCGGGCGTAGGTCTTGACCTGAGCAAGGTAAAGGTAAAGGCGAAGGAGATATACGACGAGGAGGGCATAAAGCGCGCGGAGGAAGCTCTCGGAACTGAAATTTCCGCTAACAAGAAGTACAGCCTGCTCGACCTCACGCTGATAAACGGCGACAAGGACTACTCCAACGGCTACGACGGGCTTGTCGAGGTAGTTATCCCGATACCGAAGGGGCACCGCGGCAAGACGTTCTACTGCTACCGCCTGCTGGACGACGGCACAAAGGAGCTTATCCCGGGCAAGCAGAGGGAGGACAGCTACGTTGTATACCTCGAGCATTTCAGCGTATACGCGTTCGTGGCTGACGAGGAGCACACCTGCGTATTCAGCGAGAGCTGGGCTAACGATAAGTCCGGTCACTGGCACGAGTGCGCCTGCGGAAAGACCACTGAGCCTGAAGCACATATCGCCGGCGACTGGATAACCGATGTCGAGGCTTCCTTCGTCGAGGACGGCCACCGCTACAAGGCGTGCACCATCTGCGGCTACATAATGGAAGAGGAAACTTTCAAGGCTGAAAAGACCGCGGCTCCGGTCATCTCCCCGAACGGCGGAACATTCAGCGGCTCGCAGACCGTTACCATCACCTGCGCAGCTCCGGACGCGGCGATCTACTACACCACCGACGGCTCTACGCCTACAGCGGATTCCACCAAGTACTCCGGCAGCTTCACGCTGACCGCTTCCGCGGCAGTAAAGGCGTTCGCGGTAAGCGCTGACGCGACTGCAAGCGACATCGTAACTGCTGTGTTCACTAAGAAGTCCGGCGGTTCTTCGGGAGGTTCTTCCGGCGGTTCGTCAAGACCGTCCTCCGCTAAGACGGAGGAAACCAAGCCTGCTTTCAACGGCAAGGAAACAAGCTGGACAGACATCGCAGGCTCAATAGCCAGGCTTGCAGAGGGCGGTGCCGTGACCATCAGCCTGAACGGAAACTACACAGTTCCCGCAGAGGTGATGAAGCAGATAGCCGATAAGAAAATCAAAGCGACCTTCGTCGTCGACAGCGTAAAGAGCTGGGTAATAGACGGCGCACAGATAAAGAACGCGGCTTCGACAGACCTCACGCTTATCCCGACCCGGAAGCTCAAGACCGGCGGACTTGCCGGAACAGAGGGCGTTCAGTTCACGGTAAGCAGCGCGGATATCCCCGCAGGCATTGCAGTATGCTTCAAGGCTGATTTTGCGGGCAGGTTCGCGAACCTGTACAAGTCGGCGGACGGAAAGCTGGTATTCATGGGCTGTGCAAAGCTCGACAGCACCGGAAAGGCGACAGTCCCCGGCGTTGACGGCAAGGGCGGCTACGCCGTAATGCTGAGCGAACTCAGCGCGATTCCCGGCGACATGAACAACGACGGTATCCTGAACGCGCTCGACGCTTCCGAGATACTGAAGTACGCAGTCGGAATTTCCGCAGGCGCAAACCTTGCGGCGGCTGACCTCAACGGCGACGGAACGGTCAACGCTTCCGACGCGGCAGCTGTCCTCAGAATGGCAGTCGGATAATAAACGCTTCCTGGATTTTTTGATATGCGGAAACCGCCCCGGGCTTTTGGCTCTGGGCGGTTTGCTTCTGAATCTGTAATCTGTTCAACGTTTGTTTCCGACCGCACAGCCTGATACCATGCTGTTCATATCAGATAAAAGCCGCTCCCATTGCCTGAACTGGCTCCGGGAGCGGTTTCATTTATATCCGGTTTTGTGGATACCGTTGGAAATCGGCATTGCCGCGCGGGTGTGGTTCGCCGGAACTGCGCAGCATTCCTCCGTCACGCCATGATATCCAGAACAGACTGGCTGTTCTCCTTCTGCTTTGACATGATGTACCCCTGCGCCTGCATTATGAGCTTCTGCTTGGCGGCGGCTTTTACCTCCTCCGCAATATCCGCGTCGCGAATGCCGGATTCCGCGCTCTCAAGGTTCTCCACCGTGGCAGCGTTGACGCTGTACGCGTGCTCGGAACGGTTGCGCTGCGCGCCGGATACCGCCCGCCACTTCAAGAGGTAGTCGTTGGCGTAATCAAGGCGGTTTATCGCTTTCAGCGCGCGGTCGACCGTAGTCACGCCGGTGGTGTTGATACGCATGAGGTGTTCGTCCGCGCGCGTCTTGTCATACCAGATGTAGCTGTTCGTGCGCCTGCCGTAATGTATGCCTATCTCGTTGTCGTCGTCGCGCTTGTCCGCGCCGTAGAACAGCTCGTCAGAAGCGCTGCCAGTGAATTTGTCTATGTCGTACGCGCCGTTTTCCGTGGTGTAGAACATCAGATTTCCGTTGTTGTCCACCGCCCGGACAAGACATGGTATCGCCTCCAGCTCCTTGTTCAGCGCCTCGGATACCGAACGGGAATCGTAAGTCCCCGCGGGTATCTTCACCGTTAGCGGAACGCCGTCCAGCTCGAACGTAAGCTCGTCGTTATGCCCGGAGATTATCGTCACGCCGCCGGAAAGGTCGGATTTTCCGATTATCCTCGACGGCCTCGGCGACTGTGTGGCGTCATAGAAAAGCCTGTACGCCGAGTTTCCGCGCACGCCGTCTATTATCGCGTCCACCTGCTTCACCGTTCCGTTGTCCGGGACGATATAGCTGAGTATCAGCTTGTCGGAATTGTCGATACCCGTTGAATTTTCGCTGACTCCTATCGCGCTCAGACCTATCGTTGCGTGGAAATTCTCAGCGGGGAGCGGGTCGCCGTTGACATCGGTCATCTTACCCATCGCCTCGCGCCCGGCGGTCTGTATCGCGGCGGCTATCTCGTCGGGATAGTACGACCCTTCCGGGATATTGAACCCGACTTCGTAGGTATGCCCCTGATAGGTGAAATCGAATTTCAGCTCGTCGTTAAGCCCGGCATATATCAGCACGTTCTTCCCGCTCTTTATCTCGTCCGCCGTTTCCGGCTGGATCGTATTCCTGCCGATGATATAGGACATCGCAGAGCCTGCAGTCGTGCCCGCTTTTTCGGTGTGGGGATTCAGCCGGGTATACTTCACGTCCTGGAACACCCTGTTGAACAGCCTGCCGGAGAAATTCCCCATTCTCTGGTCGCCGCCGACCACTTTCGCGGTTATCGACAGCTTCCCTGATGAAACCCCGACCTCAAGCTGACCTGCGCCTATCTGCCCGTCAATGCTGGCTTGTATGGCGGCGGCGAGAGTGTCGGCGGTGTAGCTTCCCTCGGGGACGGACACGGTGAGGGTCTGGCTGAGTCCGTTGTTGGCGTAGTCGAACGTCATCTCGCTGAAATAGTCCTTTATCTCGATATTGCCGACTGTCGCTCTGCCGATTATATACGCCGGGGTATATTTCCGGTCGGTTGGCCTGGGGGAATTGCAGGTCTCCGCGCGCTTGAAAATCGGCGAGGTATTGTCAGCGTTCAGCGAAACGGAAGCCCCCGCGCCGACATTCGAGGTGGTGAGCTTCAGCTCTGAACCGCTGGCGTCCACCGTCACGCCGGAGCCGCTGAGCCCAGCTCTTATCTGGTCGGCTATCCTTTGCTGACCATTGCTTCCGCTGTAAGAGCCGTGCGCGAGTTTGAACTTATAATCCGTTCCATTGACGTTTATGGACACGGTATCGTTCATGCCGTTTATCTCAACGCCGTCGCCGCCGAAAAGCGTGGAGAACTTGCTGTTCCTGATATAAGCCGGGAATTTCAGCTTGTTCTCGCCCGGAAAGGCTGTTCCGCCTGCGGCTGTGTTGGTCTTCTTGTATTTCTCAATGTTTGACGTAGTGGTAAGATTGCTGAAGCTGCAGCCCTTTCCGCGCTGAACGGACGTAAACGTCAGCCCGCCGCTGCCATAGTCCGCGGTTATCTTCCCTTTGAGCGAAGCGTCCATGTCTATCGCGGAGTTTATGGCGCTGGCGAGGTCCGCCCCGCTGGTGTACGTTCCATCGGGGATCATGATCGTGAGTCTGTTGGTGATGATTCCGGATACCGTGCTGTTTTTGGGGTAGGTGTAGTCTATCGTGATGTAGTTATTGCTGCTGCCGGAGCTGTCGATGGTGAGCGGCAGGTGGCTGTCCACCGAGGAAAGCGTTATCTTCGCCGGGGTCTCCGCGTTACCTGTCGCCGGATTATAATAGGGCGAATTTATGACATCGTGGGTTATTTTCTGCTTGTTCAGCGGGCAGGTGCTGGAGGCTGAGAAGCTGCTTCCTCCCGCGTCCTTCGGCGCGCCGGTGAAAACAAGCGAGTCCCCGCTGACCTTCACCCCGGCTGTTGAACCGCCGTTTGCCGCCGCCATCTTCGCGTTTATCTCCGCGGCGAGGTCGGAAAGGCTGCCGTAAGCGCGGTTTTCCAGCCTGAGGTCATAGCTTTTGCCGCCGAGGGTGAACGCCAGCCGGTCGTTGGTGCTGTCCACGGTGAGCGGGATATGCGAGGAAGCCTTGCTGAGGGTGAGCGTTGACGGAACGTATACAGTATCGCCGTCAATGACCGCGCCGGATCTCCCGGCAAGGCTGCTTTTCTTCGCGTACTGCATCATATTGCCGGAGAAATTGCTGAACTCAACATCTTCGCCCTTAGCCTCAGATTTCAGCTTCAGGCTGCTGCCGTCCGCCGAAGCGGAGACAACATCTTTCAGCTCCCTGTTTATTTTCCCGACAGCCTGTTCCGCCGTGGAACCCTTTGGTATCGTGACGGAGTAGGAGTTTTTCCTGCCGTCCTTGTCGGTAAGGTCGAAGCTGAGCGTGGTGTCCCGCAGCGAAGTTCCCGCTTCGGTGAACTGTGTGAGAACGTTGTTCAGCGTGCTGTAGGCGGGGGTGTGATGAGTGTGTTCGCTTCCGAGTTCGCTTTCATGGCCGGGATCCCTGTAGGTAGTGCCTGGGGTGCTGCTGGGGGAAGCGTTTCCGTATGAAAGCAGCTTGTCCGACTGCTGCTGCGTGGAAGAAACGTACCCGTCCTTATACTCCACCGCCGGAATGGATTCGCCCGCCGTGCGGCTTACCGTGCTCTTTCCAGATGGGTCGGTGTTGGTGTAGGATACCAGGGTCTGCTCCTGGTCGGAGGGTCGGGAGCCGTCTATATTGTCGTAGTAATTCGTGCCGTCTACAAGATATCTGTTCGCGGGGCTTTTCGTTATATCCTTATAGGACTGTATGCCGGTTATCTCCCAGCCGTCAGAGCCGTTAGCGCTGACGGAAAGCGTGTCGCCAACAGTGAAATACAGCTTGTCCTTAAGCTGCGGATAATTCGCGGCGAGCAGGTCGTTGAGCTTCGTCTGGAGCTGTGAGCGGGAATAAGTCACCGCGGGTATGTCGAAAGTCAGGTCGCCGCCGGCAATGGTTCCGGCCGGGTCGGTGGTTATCTTGAACGCGAGGGTGTTCATGTTTTGGGGTATGACTATGCCTGCGTCAAGCTTCTTGCAGCACTTCAGCGAAGAGGGAGTGTACTCCGAGCGCTCCTTTCCGGGTTTCAGCACAGACAGCGCCGCGTTGTCGAAGAGGTCGTACACCATATAGCCGCTCGGTACGTCCGTCTTGTCCAGCTTCACACGGCACTCGCTGCCGTACTGGAGCGTGCTGAGCCTGAGCGCGCCGTTCACCGTTTTGACCTCTATAGGGCAGCTGTACTCCGCGAGCTTTTCGCGTATGCGGTCGGCGATGGCGTCCGCGCTGGAGTAGGTGCGGAGATCCTCGCCCGGGTCGAGCAGGTCAATGCGCAGCTTCTCCTGATGGGGTTTTCCGTCGCTGTCGTACCAGCCTGCGTCAAGTACGAAATAGTCGTTCCTGCCGCGCTCTATCTCCTGCCCCGCCGGAATCTGCCGCGTTCCGGTCAGCACCGCTTCGCTGTTCACAAGGTCGCTGTATTTGCAGATATCGTAGATAGGAGAACTGATGTGGTCTATCATCAGGAAGTTGCCGGAAAGTCCGGTCATGGTCATATCGCTCTTTATTCCGATGACGTTTCTGCCGCTGACCGTTTCCGCGACCGCTTCCATCTTGCAGGGGAGCCCGGCGTTCTGAAATTTCTCGTTCATCTTCGCGACAAGCTCATCGCGGGTATACTTTCCCTGATCTATCTTTATGGAATATTTCGTGTCGTCGGTATTGCCCAGCCGGAACTCGATGACGTCATTCTTGCCCGGCTTTATCTCAAGCTCGCTGTCAGGGGCCTTGAAATTAGTAACGCCAAGCAGGTATCCGTTGGAATTGCCCGTGACCTTATCATAGAACAGCGACGCGCCGTTTCCGGCTATGTAGTTTATCTTCCCGCCCTCGCACTGCATGGTGAGCTGCTTGTCCTCGTTGACGCCGACTATGAGCGAAAGATCCTGCTCCCACAGTTCGTCGTCTATCTTGTCGGCGATCTCCTCGACCGTGTAGGTCCCCGCGGGGATATTGACCGTGCATTCATAGTCCGCGCCGTCCTTGCTGACGCCGATTATAAGCGGGGAGTTTGTGCCGTCTATAGTGACCCAGCCCTCGTGGGTAAGGCTTCCCGCGTCCTTTTCGTATTCCGGGAGGTGCTTTTCGAACAGGGGCATGCCGTTGAACTCCGCAGAATCCGTGATCTGATCCATCTCGTCGATGAGCTGCTGATATTCGAGGTCGATCGCCTCGCGGTCGAGGCGGCTCAGGGTGTCGTTTGAAGCCTCCACGGCAAGCTCCTTCATGCGGTGGAGCATATCGTGTAGCTCCTGCGCGCAGCCGTCCACGGTGTCGAGGTAGCTGATTCCATCGTTTATGTTGCGCTGACCCTGCCGCAGACCGCGGTCGATGGCGCGGAGCTTCTCGGAAATCGCAAGCCCTGCCGCGTCGTCGGCGGCGGAGTTCACGCGGTACCCGGAGCTGAGCCGCCTTGAAGCCTGCGCCAGCTTTGACTGCGCTTCGCTCATGCGGTTTGCAGTTATCATTCCATCGTTGTCTATGAATTTCACTTTACGTTCCCCCCGGCAGTTTCAAATATAATTACCATTTTAATTATATTACATTCTGTTCTGGTTGTCAAGCGGTGAATGCAGAAATCCATACAGCGCAGAGTTGTCACAGAACAACATGCCCCGTATATTCCGGCAGCTATAAAATATGAAACGCCGGTCTTACAGAACAGGCGTTTTTTCCCGACTATGACAGCCTGACCGAAAATGACACTGAATATTAAAAGCCTGAAAGCCAAAACGTGCGAATCAACATCCCCAGCCGGAAAAAGGATTGTATAATCTTACCGGTTCGAGGACGGCAGAGAATTGTTCTGCGGCGCGGGCAGGATCCTCAGGACGATCGCAGGGACAGCCCGACGGGCGACGAATGCGAGGTCATCTCACCTATGGAGTGTGGCTCTATTTGAAGAACGGCAGTCAGAAGGGCTGGTGGAGCAGCGGCCTGATATCCTTCGATGATATCGCTGTGCTTGTTACGGACGATATAAACACCGACCTCGACGATTTCGTCATTGAAGAGGCAGGACCACAGTATGTCCTAAGATGGTGGAACTCTCCAACGGCAAGGGTCGGGCGGTCAGAGAAACTATCCGCAGGCGGTTTGCCGACCGGCTGCAGCTCGTCGTAGTTCGTCAGCGTTAAAATGCAGAACTGCGGGGGCGCTTCGATCGTTATGTCGTTTGTTGAAACGAGGCGGTTCAGCACCGTGCGGGTCTGTTGGAGCGTTCGCTGATTGATTGCAGACAGTTCTTTTACAGTCGTGCAGCACTGCCCGCGCTTTATTTCGCAGTTCATGTACATGGCGTCATCCCACGCGGCGAGATACTTGGCAGTATAAGCGGAATAAAGGAAAGGCTGCATTCCGAAAAAGAAAGGAAGCAGCCTTTTTTGTGGTATAGGAAAAGCTGAAGATGCTGGTAAGAAAATAAACAGTATCCCCCGGGGCTGGCGCGCCGGGGATTCACTATAGAATAAAAAGCGGCATGTACGGATACACGCCGCTTTGTTCTGCTGGTTAGCTTTTAACTTCTTTCTGTTACAATATAATTGTCGGTAAATCCACAGCAACAGCCTTTTTATCTTGTGCATGTAAATTCAGGCACATGTGTGTCAAATGAAACAGAATCTATGACCCCGCCGGTCGTATTATCAACGACAACTATATTGAATCCACGCATGTTCTTGGAATACTCTTTCCCGGATACATTTATCGACGATTTATCGCCTGCATGCAAAGTCTGGCTGGTTACGGAAATATTCATGTCATTGAGCATGCCGTGGTATTCAGTATTGCCATCGCCATTGTCGCCGTTTCCAATATTCTGCGCGACAACGGTTTTGCCATCTATCACGCCGACAAAGCTGTGGTATTCGTGCTCTAAAAGCGTATCGGCATTATCGAATCCGAGAGCTTTCAGCAGATCCGCCTGCTCCTGAGTAAGAGAATATCCCTGGATGTCCCTGACGGATAAAATTGCCGTATATCCGTTCAACTCCTTCAGCTTGAAGAGATATTCATCAAAATTTGTTGTTTTGGAAAGACGAACTTCTTTTGATTTTCTGCTGTATTTCTCAAACATCTCCTCATATACATGGTATTTATTATCACCTTGATGATTAGCAAATCCAAATTGCTGCTGTAACTTATCAGCGACATATTTAGACACCTTTTCGGCTCCACAGTTATTAGTGTGCATGGGATCGATAAAATCCATTGAATAGTCTAATCCAATAGATTCAGCCTCAAGGTTTAAATCCCACACCTCATATCCTCGATTAGTTATAATGCGCTTGGCATAGTTGTACATAGCGAATTTATCTTCTGAAAGGCAATTCGGGGTACAGGTAAAAATGACCTTTTTTCCCAAACCGTCGCAAAAGTCCAAAAAATCAGACAAATAATGCTGTGTTTCCTCAGGAATAGGTATTTCGGGGGCGTCAAACCGAGCTTTTATTTCTTTGTAATTAAACGGCGAAACTCCATATTTCACAAAATAACCCAAGAAACTGTTTTTATCTTCAACAAAATCAGCTTCCGATAAATCATTCCATCTGTTATGGTATTTGTAAAATGAGAAATAGAACTCATTAAGGGCAATTTCATTTTTATTATAGTATCTTTCCCAGTCGGATGTCATTGTTTGTATTGCTTTGACTTTATTATCAGACCAAGCCATATTATCTGTAACTCTTCTGATTGACTCCTCCCAAATGCAGTTATAGGCAAGCTGCCTGATATCCACAAGGTATACTTCGGGATCTTGAGTTTTTTCAATTTCTGTAATTAGAAATCTTGTGGCATTAAATGGAAGATTACCGAAAGCCATTGGATATAAAGCTATTCCATTTTCTTTATACATGACAGGGGCAATGGCGAATTCTTGGACAGAACTGCTTCCAATCCATACTGCGTCAAGGATATCTGACGGCAGACTATAGAACTGACTAAACTCAGCGCGAGAGTGCACATCGTCTTGATAATTCAACACCGTGTTTATTCTCAATGCAGAAACAGCAAAAAGCGCAAGAAAAATTATCAGACTAATTATTCTTTTTGCTATATTCACTTTTTATCCCTCCATTTATTTAGGTCACCTCTAAAAACCTTGTTTGAGTGAAAATGTGTATAGCACACCGACTGCTTCTTCAAACCTCCTCGTAAGGCATACAGCCTTAC
>JABLTM010036311.1_pt1 | contig 35913 bp, 34 predicted proteins | sample 7160121 | NCBI WGS metagenome assembly JABLTM01 (sample SAMN14651224, study PRJNA627086) | human gut metagenome | isolation source: feces | host: Homo sapiens
CGTTTCGGCATTTTCTTTTTATTTGAAAAAGAAAACGCCTGCAAAAGAAAAGCAAACTCGGGGTTTCACCCCGAGACCCCGCGAACGCCGCGCCGCAGTACTTAGCCTGCGGCTCTCAGGCGGCAGCTCGGCACATTCGCCCGTAAACTCGCTTCGCTCAAACAATACGGGCTCGTGCGTCTTGCTTCACAAGACGTTCCCTCGCCTCTCTTAGTTGGCTCATCAAACACTGCGACGCGGCTATTGAAAGTCTAATTATAAAATTTAGCTGAGCCGATTGCCTTTACTTTGCTATTGCTTAATTGATAGACAAATCCAATTCCCCGAAATAGACAAATCCAATTTCCCGAGCCGATAAACGGTGCACTTTTATACACCTTGCAATAACATAAAAACAAGCAGCAAAATTTTTTGCAAATTTTGCCTTGACAGAACAGAAATATAATGCTATGCTATATACATAGAACACCGATGTATAGAAACTCTATGCTAAAAGGAGGACTTTATGTGAATATCCAAAAAGAACTGTCGAAGGGCAGCAGCTCGCTGCTCGTGCTGTCCGTCCTCGGAACAGGGGACATGTACGGCTACCAGATCATCAAGGAGATCGAACAGCGCAGCGAATTTGTGTTCTCCTTCAAGGAGGGCACGCTCTATCCGATACTCCACGGCTTCGAGCAGGAGGGACTCGTGAAGTCCTATTGGCAGGACGGCGAGCGCGGCAAAAGGCGAAAATACTATCACATCACCGACAGAGGGCTGAAAATGCTCAACAAATCGACCGAGGACTGGCATTCGTATTCGAGCGCAGTCGAAAAGGTGATAAGGAGCGGGTTAGCGCCCTCGGCAGTCTGAGGCGGTGACAAAATGGACAAAAGAATAGAAAGCTACCTCGATTCTGTGATTCCCGAAAAGCTCTCGAAAAGGCGGCAGAAGCTTATCCGCGAGGAGCTGCGGGATCATATATCCGACCACATCGATTTTTATACCGAGATCGGCTACAGCGAAGATGAGAGCATCCAAAAAGCGCTGGCCGACATGGGCGACGACGGAGGTGTGACCGAGATGATAAAAAAGGATTTCGAGAAAGTCTACGGCGAAAAAATATGGATGCCGATATTGGCGTTTGTGCTGACGGCAGCTGTAATAATGACAGCGATGTCTTGCGGTGTGTGGATATGGAGCGCGGACTCTAAGGGCAGCCCGGAGACGGCTGAGATTTTTGCAAGCTTTGCGATAATACTTGCGTTCTCCTTTGCTTTGGCAGTTGCCTACAGAAAGGGATTTAAGAAAACACTGCTCGCAATAGGCATACCGAATCTGCTGTCCGGAGCAACCGTTCTTTGCAGCGGATATTCTCAGCCTGCGATATATGCGCTCATCAGTGATATCGGGTTCCTGCTCGAAAAAACAACTCCGCTGATTACATATAAATTTGCGAGCGAGCAAGAACTTGTCAATGAATATATTTCTTTTATAGCGGGTATCGTGCTCGATATCGGGCTCGCGTTGGTGTCGCTTATACTGTTTATAAGGCTACGTAAAAAAGGCACGCCGGAGAAAAAGAGCAAAAAAGGCATTATAATAACGGCATCCGTCCTGTGCGCGGCGGCGATAGGCTTGACTTTTATGTACACGGGCACGGAGAAGTTTTACAGGAGCTATAAGTATGTAATGAACGGAAAAAAGTTCGAGACCTCGGATGGGATATGCAAGCAGAGCGAAGCGGCGTTCGAATCTATAGACCTCGGCATGGATTATAATGAGGCGGTGCGGAGACTTCGCGTTCAGGGCTATATGCCGTTTGACGAATACCGCAAAACGCAGAGCAGGGAAATGAGCAAGCGTCTTAAATATTCGCTCGGCGAGCTTGAGCTTACGGTTACAGACGAGGGCTATACCGTGTTTATCAATCCGAACATATTCTATGACGACAACGACATTTACGGGCGAAACGGCAGCAACGGCTTTGTTTATCTCAGAGTCGATTCCGACGGCTGCGTAGAATCCAAGGGAGTCGGAAGCGGAGCCGCCGTCAAGGATAAATACGGCTATGTCCCGGATCATCATTCCGGCGGAAGCGGCGGAAGAAGCTGTTATCAGAACTTCAAAACAGTCCGCGTCGGAGACAGAAAAGACGAGGTCATGAAAAAGCTTGCCGGAGAAAACGGCGATGTGTTCGCAAAATTCGTGACGCTTAAAAACGGTGAAGAGAACGAATACTGCCGCGTGAGCCATGCGGGGAGCTACGGCTCGGATGAAATATATTGCCCGGTCGTTGTGGAAATATGGTTTGAAAACGAAAAACTCAGCGACGCAAAGCTCTATGTCCTTGATGAATTTGTGTATGGTCGGCAGCGGGTATATGAGCTTGAAAAGTAAAAAAATCGCATAAAATATCATGCGAATCGGCGGAAAATTAAATGAGTTTAAAAAGCCTACCCAACATAAAAATTGGATAGGCTTTTTTCATCGTGGTTTATGATACGGGAACATAGCAGTAAATTGTGCTTAGTCGCACAATCTATTAGGTGCCACTGCAAGCCGAGCCGGAGGGGTTGTTTTAATAATAGTGTGCGGTAGGGGCGGATATTATCCGCCTGCGAAGTTTGCACAAGCTTATCAATGCGTATCTTGAATATCTTGCCGCATTATTACACCGATTTTTTGACCTCTATCCTGACTCTGCCTTTTTTTGTCTGCGTGAACTCTTCGCCGAGAATCGCTCTGCCCTTGCCGCGCAGAACAATTTTGTCTTTTGGGGAGAGGCGGCGGTCGGCTTTCAATACCTGCTCGTCGTTTACCGTCACCGCGCCCGAGGATATCGCCTGCGCCGCCGCCGAACGCGAGAGCGAGAATATCTCGCCCGCTACTGCGTCGAGTCGCGGCGATGCTACGGTGATGCTCGTTTCCTTTATATTTACCTGCGGCGCACGGACTTCGCCGAGCGGGATTTGTTTAGCTTTGAGCGTAGCGCGTCCCGCGCCCGTCAGATTATCTTCGATATATTTCGCGGCGTTCGGCAGGGCTATGATGTCGCAGCCGTCACTGTGAACGCAGATGTCTCCGACGCTCTCGCGCGTAAGTCCCAGCCCCATAACCGCGCCGAGATAGTCCCTGTGACCGATGTCGGAAAATTTGTCCTTCTCTATTCTCACGGCGCTCAGCGGGCATTCGTCGGAATATACTGTAAAAATTTCGTTCGGGTCGTCGCTCTCGATATAATCGGGGACGCTGAGCATGATTACACGCTCCGCGCCCTCAAAGCCGCCCCAGAAGATGAATCTGCCCGCAGTCGAGCGGGCGAGGGCGGACGCCGCGGAGAGAGACGCGGAATCGAGAAATTTCGACACCGCCGACGGGATATTTTCTCTTTGAGCCTTTTCGATGTTCTCCGATATATATGCTCTGAGTATGCTGCCTTCCATTTTTGCGCCCCTTTTTCGCTTTCTCGGCTCATTATACCATAAAAATCGCGCGGATAAAAGCGCCTCAAACCCCCTATGTGGAATTTTATGGACAAAATGACCAAAGATCAAATCCACTAAAAGCGAATTAAAAAAATTGTGGGAAATAGATAAAAACAGGCGCTTTTTTACCCGATTATGAAAAAAATCCTTTATTTTACATATTTTTTAGCCCCGTATGTATTGCAATTAAGCGTATAATTGTGTAAAATGTCTATAGCGCAGTTGTCAAAATGTCTAAAACGGCAGAAGTTGAAATCATTCAGAATAGGGGTAGATATTATGTCAAACAGGCTTTTCCAGGGTGTCATTCATCAGATGCGCGACGCTGTTGACAGAACGATCGGCGTTATTGATGAGACCGGCACCATAATCTCCTGCAGTGAGCTCGGCAAAATAGGCGAGGTTATCTCGAACGCTTCGCAGATTTTTGCAGAGGACGGCGACCGTATTGTTAACGGCTGCACTTACCGCTCGTTCGGCTCTCATATGCAGGCCGAGTATGCTGTTTTCATTGACGGCGAAGATGAGCTTGCAGGCAAATATGCGGATATCTGCTGCGTGGCGCTGAGCAATATCAAGCAGTGCTACGACGAGAAATTCGACAGGGGCAACTTCGTCAAGAACGTCATTCTTGACAACATACTTCCCGGCGATATCGCTATCAAGGCGCGTGAGCTTCGCTTCAACAGCGACGCAGTCCGCACCGTTCTTCTTATAAGAATCACCGAGCACAACGATTCCGCGGCGTTCGACGTTATCCAGAATCTGTTCCCGGACAAGACCAAGGATTTCGTCATCAACATAAACGAAAACGAGATAGCTCTCGTCAAGGAAGTCCGCAGCAACATCGAGACCAAGGATCTCGAGAAGCTCGCGCGCTCCATTTCCGATTCTCTGACAACTGACCTTTATATCCACGCATATGTCGGCATCGGCACGACCGTCACCGGCGTCAAGGAGCTTGCCCGTTCGTTCAAGGAAGCTCAGATAGCCCTCGAGGTCGGCAAGGTGTTCGACACCGAAAAGACCATAGTCAGCTACGACAATCTCGGTATCGCAAGACTTATCTATCAGCTTCCCACGACCCTGTGCGATATGTTCATGCGCGAGGTGTTCAAGCGCGGCTCGATAGACAGCCTCGATCAGGAGACTCTGTTCACCATTCAGCGTTTCTTTGAGAACAACCTCAACGTCTCCGAGACCTCCCGCAAGCTCTTTGTCCACCGCAACACTCTTGTTTACAGACTCGAGAAGATCAAGAAGCTCACCGGCCTTGACCTGCGCGAGTTCGACGACGCTATCGTCTTCAAGGTGGCTCTTATGGTCAAGAAGTATCTCGATGCGAAGCCTGTCAAATACTGATCTGCGGCGTAATTTAAGATCGGTATAAAGTCAAGCGAGGGGGATACCGCTTTATATAGGAGTGAAAACTGTGATTGAATTCAGAGATGTTTCCAAGACCTACGAGAACGGAACACATGCTCTAAACCATGTCAATATCAAGATAAACAAGGGCGAATTCGTCTTTGTCGTCGGCGCGTCCGGCGCCGGAAAAAGCACCTTCCTCAAGCTCATGATGCGTGAGGAAGTGCCCTCGCATGGAAAAGTTATAATCAAAAATCAAGATCTGAGCACCCTTACCCGCAGCGAAATACCCTATTTTCGCCGCGGGTTGGGCATAGTATTCCAGGATTTTCGCCTGATCCCCAAGATGACCGTGTTCGACAACGTGGCGTTCGCCATGCGTGTCACCGGCTCTAAGGAGAACAAGATTCAAAAGCGCGTTCCGTTCGTGCTCGACATAGTCGGGCTGACGGACAAGATGAATTGCTATCCCACCGAGCTCTCCGGCGGCGAGCAGCAGCGCGTGGCTCTTGCCCGCGCCCTTGCGAATAACGCCGATCTTATCATAGCGGACGAGCCGACGGGCAATGTTGACCCGCATATGAGCCTCGAGATAGTCGATCTGCTCATGCGCCTCAACCAGGAGGGCACGACTGTCATCATGGTTACCCATGAGCACAATCTCGTCCGTATGTATGACAAGCGCGTTATCCTGCTCGAAAACGGAACCGTTGCGGCGGACGGCAGAATGAAAAATTCCGCTCACCGCGAGCGCACGCTTGCAAAATCAAGCAGTCTCAACCGACCGGCGGACGGCTTCGCAACGAAGTATCTCGACGACGAGGAAGAAGTTCCGGAGGAGAAATCTGCCGCAAAGGAGCCCGAAAAACTCCCGGAAAAGGCGGAAGAGATAGCTGCCGAGACCGCTGCGGACGATATCTACAGGCAGGCTCTCGAGAGCATAAGAAAAGAACGCCAAAAAGAGACGACGGAATACGGCGGCGCAGACGATACAACGTATTCTTCCGTTATGGCGGATTATTCTATTTACCTCGAAGACGACGGAGAGGGGGACGAGAGCGATGAAAAATAACGGAAGCCTCGGCTACCTCACCCGCGAGGGAATGAGAAATCTCTATGTAAATCGACTGATGAGTGTAGCGTCGGTCTCCGTGCTGTTCAGCTGCATGGTGATGATTGGCGTTGCGTTCATGATAATGGTCAATATAAATATGTTCATCGGCAATGTCGAGGATCAGAATGTGATAATGGTCTTTGTCGATGACAGCGCGACGAAAGCGGAGGAGGACGAGCTCGGTGCGAGCCTCAGAGGGCTTTCAAATGTCCGCGAATGTACTTTCGTCGGCAAGGACAGCGGTTTTGCCCAGCTCAAGGACGAGATGGGGGACAGCTCCGTGCTCTTCGACGGGCTCGACGAAAACCCGCTTCCCGATGCATACGAAGTCTCGCTCAAAAATACGGATAAGTTTGACGACACGGTCAAGCGCATTTCCGAACTCCCGCATGTTCTCCATATCCGCGAGAACAGGCAGCTTGCAAAGCAGCTCGCGGGGCTGAGAAATACAGTCAGCTATGTGAGCGCAGGCATGATAGCGTTGCTGCTCATAGTTTCGCTCTTTATCGTCTCCAACACGATAAGAATAACGATGGACAGCCGCAGGCTCGAAATAAATATCATGAAGAGCGTTGGTGCGACAAGGTGGTTTATCCGATGGCCGTTCATGATCGAGGGCATGATGCTCGGACTTATCTCCGGAGTGCTCGCCCTGCTTGCCGTCTGGGGCATATATGAAATTGCGGGCAGGTCGCTCGTCAAGACTCTCTCCGGCATCGGAATGTCGGGAATCGCTCCGTTCGGCAAATATGCTCTGATACTGCTCGCCGCATTTATCGTGCTCGGCGTTCTCTCCGGCGCGCTCGGCAGTGCGGTGTCGATAACAAAATATCTTAAAGAAAAGGAGTTCGCGATAGTCGATGAAGAATAAGCGTAACACATGGCTCAGAAGAGCGGCGGCGTTTGTTCTTTGCGCGGCGCTCGTGCTGATGACCGGAATTTTCCCGACAAGGGTTCAGGCGAAGAGCCTCGAGGATCTCAAGCAGGAGTATAACGAGCTCGAAAAAGAGATTGAGGCAAACAAGAAAAAGCTTGAAAGCATAAAAAATCAGCAGACCTCGAATACGGAGAAGATGAAACTGCTTTCTTCTCAGGCTGAGGCGATAAGCAGCCAGCTCGATGTCATAAACTCACAGCTCTCCGTTTTAAATGCGGACATTGCAGACTATGACAGGGAGATAGCGGCACTCGATAAAAAAATTGACGAGGCTCAGTCGAAGATAGACAAGCTCGACGAGCAGATTGACGCCACGCAGGAGAAGATATCCGAACGCCTGCGCGCCACATATATGGCGGGCTCGTCCTCGTGGATAGAGATACTGCTCGAGTCGGACAGCATCTCATCGCTCTTGCTTCGCATCCAGCTGCTCGCGAGCGTCACGGAGAACGACAACAAGCTCATCTCCCAGCTCGAAAAGCAGACCGAGGAGCTCAACGCCGCCAAGGCGGAGCTCGACGAGGACAAAAAAGCTCTCGAAGAGAAGCGCTCGTCTCTGGTCGAGAAGAAATCCGAACTCGACACTAAAAATAAAGAACTCGCTTCAAAGCAGAACGCATATAACGCGAACTACCGTCAGATATCGGCTCTCATGACCTCGCTCGACAAGAGCAGCGTCGAATATCAGCAGGAGCTTCAGCGGCAGTACAGAAAGCGTGAGGCATTTGAGCGCCAGATAGACAAAATCATCAGCGGCGGCTCCCAGAGCGGCGATGTTGACGATGGATTTTATAACGACGGCGAGATGATGTGGCCGGTTCCATATAAGAACTCTTACATCTCCGCGGGCTACGGCTACTACGACCCCGAGGGTGACGGAACCTACACCATGCACCCGGCTATCGATATAGTCGTGCGCGAAAACGGCGTCAATGTCTCTTACGGCAAGAAGATAGTTGCGGCGCAGAGCGGCAAGGTGCTCGTCAGGGGCTATTCCGATGTCGGCGGCAACTATATCACCATCGACCACGGCGACGGATACAGAACATATTACGGCCACTGCTCGAAAATAGTCGCTTCGGCGGGACAGTATGTTGAAAAAGGCGAGGTCATCGCCTATATGGGCAACACCGGATATGTCACCGGACCGCATGTCCATTTCCAGGTCATGCATGTCAAGAACGGTGTCGTCACAAGGCTCAATCCTCTCGATTTTGTCACGCCTCCGAATTGATCTCAGGCAGGAAGGAACGTGAAAGCAAATGAACAAGAAAATTTCGCTCGGACTTGCGATTGCGCTCATTATTCTGAGTGCGACCGCGACCTTCGCAATAACGATGTCGGTCTCACAGCGTATGTACAACAAGCTGATAACCGACCTTCCCAAGCGCGCGCAGATGTATGATGCGGTCGAGGAGGTCGACAAGATCGTTCGCTCGAAGTACTACGGCGATATAGACGAGGCTCTGCTCGACTCGAACCTCGAAAACGGCTATATCAACGGACTCGGCGACAAGTACAGCCGCTATATGAACGCGGACGCCTACAAGCTCTATTCCTCGAAGCTTGAGGGACGCAGCGCGGGCATCGGTGTTGAGGTCGAGACTGACCCCGAGAGCGGTTATCTGCTCATAACGGAAGTCTATCCCAACTCCCCGGCGCAGACCGAGGGGCTTCAGAAGGGCGATAAGATAGTTGCCATAGGCGGCGACACGGTAACTGCCGAAAACAGCAGTGAAATGGCGGGCAGACTCAGCGGTATAAAGCTGACCTCCGTCAGCCTCACCTACAGGCGCGACGATGTCGACAAATCCGTCAACGTCGTCCTCGGTTACACAAACCAGACCGTCAGCTATGAGCTTATCGGCACTGTCGGTTATATAAAGATATCCGCGTTCTACAAGAATACATTGAACCAGCTCGAAAAGGCAGTCGACCAGCTCAAGAAAGAGGGCGCGAAGAGCCTCGTTTTCGATGTGCGCTCGACCTATGACGGAACTATTGAATACACCTGCCGCGTTATAGATTATCTTGTCCCGACGGCGACCGAGGGCAACAAGGCGCTCGCGACGCTCGTTGACAAAAACGGCAACAACGTCAAGACCTACAGCTCCGACGCAAAGGATATAACGATGCCCATGGCGGTGCTCATAAATTCCGACACCGCGGGCTACGGCGAGCTGTTTGCCTGCGACCTCAAGGATTTCGGCAAGGCGTTCCTTATCGGCGAAAAGACAGCCGGCAGAGCCGACGTTCAGGAGACTTTTGAGCTCAGCGACGGCGGCGCAGTCGTGCTGACCACTTCGAAGATGCTGCCCTATATCAGCGAGAGTTTCGACGGCAAGGGCCTGACTCCGGACACCGAAATTATCCTCGCGGATTCGCTCAGAGAGAATCTCAGCACGCTCGAAAAGGACAGAGACACCCAGCTTCAGGCTGCTATCTCCATGCTCGCGGGCAACTCGTCAGAGGGCTGAGACCGAAAATAAGAAATGCAAACTCCCTGCTTTTTGAAGGCGGGGAGATTTTGTTTTGAAAGACAAAATAATGATGCCGATATGTCAAAATATCCGCGCCGGATTTTCGGCAGTATTATGTCCTTTTGGGCTTTATGATACAATATTTTGGGCAGATTAACGAAACTTTTCCTGTATCTGTAAAATTTTATCAAATTGCTTGCATATGAGGACAAAAACGGCTAAAATATATGAGGTATATAACCAATAACCAATTATACTAACAACGGAGGAATTCAAATGTCAGTTAAAGTTGCTATTAACGGCTTTGGCCGTATCGGTCGTCTTGCATTCCGTCAGATGTTCGGCGCAGAGGGCTACGAGGTTGTTGCTATCAACGATCTTACCAGCCCCGAGATGCTTGCAAACCTTCTCAAGTACGATACCGCTCAGGGCGGCTATTGCGGAAGAATAGGCGAGAATCTTCACACCGTAGACTTCAAGGCTGCTGAGTATGAAGAGGACGGCAAGACTGTCAAGGTTCCCGGCGCTATCATAGTTGACGGTAAGGAGATCACCATCTATGCTATGCCCAACGCGAAGGATCTTCCCTGGGGCGAGCTTGACGTTGATGTTGTTCTTGAGTGCACCGGCTTCTACTGCTCCAAGGCTAAGAGCCAGGCTCACATCGATGCAGGCGCTAAGAAGGTCGTTATCTCTGCTCCCGCAGGCAATGACCTCAAGACCATCGTCTTCAGCGTCAACGAGGACACCCTCAATGCTGACGACACCATCATCAGTGCAGCTTCCTGCACCACCAACTGCCTTGCTCCCATGGCTAAGGCTCTTAACGATTACGCTCCCATCCAGAGCGGTATCATGTCCACCATCCACGCTTACACCGGCGATCAGATGATCCTCGACGGCCCCCACAGAAAGGGCGACAAGAGACGTGCCCGTGCAGGCGCTGCCAACATCGTTCCCAACTCGACCGGCGCTGCTAAGGCTATCGGCCTTGTTATCCCCGAGCTCAACGGCAAGCTTATCGGCTCCGCTCAGAGAGTTCCCGTGCCGACCGGCTCCACCACTATCCTTACCGCTGTTGTCAAGGGTAGCGATGTGACTAAGGAAGGCATCAACGCTGCTATGAAGGCTGCTACTTCCGCTTCCTTCGGCTACAATGAGGATCCGATCGTTTCCTCCGATGTTATCGGCATGAGATTCGGCTCTCTCTTCGATGCAACTCAGACCATGGTTGCTAAGATTGCTGACGATCTGTATGAGGTTCAGGTTGTTTCGTGGTACGACAACGAGAACTCCTACACCAGCCAGATGGTCAGAACCATCAAGTATTTCGCAGAGCTCAGCAAGTAATCAGCTAAGTTCAGTGCCCCGCACGAAAGTGCGGGGCATTTTTTTATATTGTTATCTTCGACGAATTCTTGACATAGGCTCCCCTGTATGGGAGCCGGATACGCGAAGCGTAGACTGAGTGCTATTGCCTCGAATTTTAAATGACATACAATCCGCGCCATACAAAACATAAAAATCCTCCGTACACCAAAATGTACGGAGGATAATTTTTTATATCGCGAGGAACGCTTTTGCGAGTGCGAAGTAGATGAGCAGGGTGACCATATCGACTATTGTCGTTATCATCGGTCCTGCCATGAGCGCGGGGTCGAGCTTTATCATCTTTGCGATTATCGGCAGGGTGCATCCGATTATCTTCGCCACTATAACAGCGCAGACCATTGCAGCCGAAACGACAAGATAAACGGGCATTCCGCCGGAGGAGAAGAGCATCATTCTGCCGATGTTGACTGCCGCGAGAGTCAGTCCGCAGATGAGCGCGACTCTTATCTCTTTGAACACTATCTTCAGGTAGTCTTTCGGGTGGATCTCGCCGAGTGCAAGACCGCGGATTATCAGTGTCGAAACCTGATTGCCGGCGTTTCCGCCCGTGTCCATGAGCATCGGTATGCAGGCGGTGAGTCCCGCGACTGCTGCGAGCATATTCTCGTAGTTTTCGATTATCTTGCCTGTAAAAGTCGCCGAGACCATGAGCACCAGAAGCCAGAGGATTCTGTTCTTGGCGAGCTTGAAAACGCCCGTCTTGAGGTAGTTGTCGTCCGAGGGATGAAGCATTGCCATCTTCTCGAAGTCCTCGGTGTTCTCGTCCTCGATGACATCGACGATGTCGTCTATCGTGATTATGCCGACGAGTCTCGCCTCGTTGTCAACAACGGGGACGGAGAGCAGGTCGTATTTTCTCGCTATGTCCGCAACCTTCTCCTGGTCGTCGAGCGTGTTGACGCAGATGAGCTGGGAGTCGGTGTCCATTATGTCGCGGATAAGCTCGTTGTCTTTTGCCATCAGCAGCGTGTGCAGGGCGACCGTGCCGATAAGATGGCGCTTGTCGTCGATGCAGAAGCAGGTGTAGACCGTCTCTTTGTCGACGGCGGTCGAGCGTATGTGTTCGATTGCCTGACCGACTGTGAAAAAGTCATGCAGCTCGACCATCTCAATGGTCATTATCGAACCTGCGCTGTTTTCGGGATATTTCAAAAATCTGTTTATCAGGCACCTCGTCTCGCTGTCTGCCTTTGCGAGCACGCGGCGCACGACGTTTGCCGGGACTTCTTCGAGGAAGTCGACGGTGTCGTCAAGGAACATGTCGTCGAGCAGATTCTCAAGCTCTGTATCTGTTATAAGATTCAGCAGCTGCGCCTGAGAATCGGGCTCAAGATAAGAAAAAACGTCCGCCGATATGTCTTTGGGGAGGATGCGGAATATCCGCAGAAGCTCGTCTTCCGGGAGCGATTCCATCGCCTGCGCTATATCAACGACGTTCATGTCGCACAGCTGTTCACGCAGATCGGCAAGTTTGCCCTCCGCCAACAGTGCGCTGATATTTTCCAGGATATCACGGCTCATATTGCACCTCTTTCTCCGTGAGGCGCACGCAAAAAGAGCCGATTTTTTTATCGGTCGAACTTTTTCGGGCGTGACCCCACAGCTTTATTTTTAGTTTGCCAACTTCGCGGCTTAGGTTTGTCGCTGCCCAAAAAATTTCACCACTTTTCAAAAATTTCTGCGTCGGGAAAGCCCGACGGGAGCACTTTTCGCACTCCTACATTAGTTTATACCCCACGACCTCAAAAGTCAAGCAAAAGAGCAAAAATCTTGCGTAATCGGCGGCAATCACCGAAAACGGGGAAAATCAACCGAAAAATGCCTGAAAACAGGCGAAAACAGACTTTTTGTTTCTCTAAATATTAATAAAATATGAACTTTGTTGACGCCCCGCCGTTTTTTGCACGCCGATATGCAAAAAATCGGGGCGTTTTCGCTATGGGTGACGGGCGCTTCGGAGACCGCCGCCGAATAGCCCGTGAATATAGATGAGGAGATGAGAGTATGAAAAAGAAAGAACCGCTTTCGCCGAAAGAGGAGATTTTTTGCCGCTTCTTTGTCGCGTCCCGCGAACCGCGCGCGTCGGCTGCGCGGGCTGGCTATTCCGTCCATCCGGAGCGAACGGCGATGAAGCTGCTCGCCGACCCGGAGATCAAAAGGCGAATAGCGAAGCTCGAAAACGAGCGCGACGCGAAGCTTGCGGAGGTCACGGAGGGCTACCGCAGGCTCGCTTTCGGGAGCGTTGCGGACGCGGTGAAGCTCATTTTGTCGGACGAGCTGCCGGACGGGTCGGAAATAGAAAAGCTGGACCTGACGATGGTATCGGATATCAAACGCCCGAAAGGCGGAGGACTTGAGGTCAAATTTTTCGATCGACTCAAGGCACTCGACCGACTTTGCGAGCTGAGCAATGCCGCTTCGGCGGGAGAAAATTCGGATTTCCTCTGCGCGCTTGACCGCAGTGCGCGTGCTCTGCGCGGGGATGATGCGGGTGAGTAAACGCAAAAATAACACTTTTGAGAGCTTCTCGGAAAAGCAGCTTCGGGTGCTCTCTTGGTGGTGCCCATCGAGCCCGGACAGGAATTTTGACGCGATAATCTGCGACGGCGCCGTGCGCTCCGGCAAGACCCTGTGTATGTCCGTCTCGTTCGTTGCGTGGGCGTTTTCGGCGTTTGACGATACATCTTTCGCGCTGTGCGGCAAGACGGTGACTTCGCTTAGAAGAAACATAATCACGCCGATTCTGCCCGTCCTGCGCCGACTCGGCTTCGACTGCCGCGAGAAGCTGTCTCAGCATCTGGTGGAGATAGAGTATTCGGGCAGGCGAAACCGCTTTTATCTCTTCGGGGGCAAGGACGAGGGCTCGGCGGCGCTCATTCAGGGCATGACGCTCGGCGGAGTGCTTTTAGACGAGGTGGCTCTGATGCCGCGCTCGTTTGTCGAACAGGCATTGGCGCGCTGCTCGCTCGACGGCTCGAAACTGTGGTTCAACTGCAACCCCGACACGCCTCTGCACTGGTTCTACGAGGAGTGGATAAAAAAGAGCGGAGAGAAAAACTGCCTGTATCTCCACTTCTCCATGGACGACAACCCGTCGCTCACGCCCGCGATAAAGCGCAGATACGAGAGCCTTTACAGCGGCGCGTTCTATGACCGCTTCGTGCTGGGCAAATGGGTCGCGGCGCAGGGGCTTGTCTACCCGTTCTTTTCGCGCTCGGTTCATGTCGCGGAACCTGCAGGCATACCGTCGCGCTACTTCATCTCCTGCGATTATGGTACGGTCAACCCGTCGTCATTCGGGCTCTGGGGCGAGTACGGCGGGCGGTGGTACAGGCTGAACGAATATTATTTCGACAGCCGCAGGGAGGGGGAGCAGCGCACCGACGAGGAGCATTACGCCGCGCTCGAACAGCTTGCGGGCGACCTCAACATAGAGGCGGTCATAGCAGACCCCTCCGCCGCGAGCTTTCTCGAATGTATCCGCCGCCACGGCAGATTCCGCGCCGTGCCCGCAAAAAACGACGTTATAGACGGCATCCGCCGCGTTTCGGATGCCCTCAAGGAGCGGCGCATCCTTTTCTCGCAGTCATGCACGGATTGCCTTCGGGAATTTTCCCTCTACAGATGGGATAACACTGCCGCACGCGATGCTCCGAGAAAGGAATACGACCACGCCATGGACGATGTGCGCTATTTCGTCTCCACAGTGCTCGCGCACGAAGAGGACGGCTTTTTCGCGCTCGCCATGAGCAGATGACGGCCGGGCGGTCGGCCGTCATGAAAAGGAGGAATAACAATAAATCCGTTCAAAAGAAAGAAAACCGCTCCCGAGCCTGCGGCGGTGCAGACTTCGGCGCGCCCTGCGTCGGGTCTCGGACTGCTCGACAGCTACACTCCGCTCGGCGGAAATCAGACGCGGCTCTACTACGCTCTGCGCGAAGCTGTGCCGATAATCGACGCCGCCATATTCAAAACCGTCCGCCTGACGGGCGGCTTTGAGGTCAGATGCGCCGACGAACGCCTGCAGGACAAGCTCGACAATTTCGTTCGCAATGTTCCCGTCGGCGGCAACCAGTGCGGACTCGAAAGCTTTGTTTCAACTTATTTCGAGCAGCTGCTGACCTGCGGTACGGCGGTGGGCGAGATGGTGACGGACTCGGACGGGCATATAGCGGCGCTCTTTAACTCTCCGCTTGAAAATATCGAGCTTCGCCGCGCCTCGGACGGAGTCGGAGTTGATATCTTCTCCGCCTCATGTGTCGGTATGCCGTCGCCGGTCAGGCGACCCGAGCTTGTATTGCTGTCCGTGCTCAACCCGCAGCCGGGCGAGGTCTGCGGCTGTTCGATGCTCAAAGGTCTGCCGTTTGTCAGCGGGATACTCATGAAAATCTACAAGACTATCGGGCTCAATTGGGAGCGCATGGGTAACATCCGCTTTGCGGTCACATATAAGCCGCAAAACGACTCGCTCGACCGCGCATACGCCAAAGAGCGCGCCATGCAGGTGGCAAAGGAATGGAGTGAGGCGATGCAGACGGGCGGCGCGGTAAAAGACTTTGTCGCCGTCGGCGATGTTCAGATAAAGGTCATAGGCGCGGACAATCAGATTCTCGACAGCGAGGTGCCCGTGCGTCAGATGCTCGAACAGATAGTCGCGAAAACGGGACTTCCGCCGTTCATGCTCGGCCTGTCATGGTCGTCGACGGAGCGTATGTCGACCCAGCAGGCGGACGTGCTCACCAGCGAGATCGACGCATACCGCCGCATTCTGACACCCGTCATTGAGCGCATATGCCGCACATATCTGCTCTTCGAGGGAACGCCCTCGCAGGTGACGACTGAGTGGGACGATGTGACTCTTCAGGACAATGTTGAGCTTGCGCGCGCCGAGCTCTATGCGGCGCAGGCGGAAAAAATCAGGAAAGAGATTGAAAACGGGGAGTGATAACTACGCAGAACAGCGTTCTTTCAGGCGCTCCGACTCCGCAGGAGCTGGAGCTCATCAACAATTATACCGTAAAGCCGCTGAGCGCCGACGAGGTCTATACTTTCGGCATCGTGCTTTGCGACAATGAAATCGACAGGGACTTCGAGCGCTTCGATATTCCCGCGCTCGAAAAGCTCGCCGAGCTTTTTGTCGGCAAGACGGGGATATTCGACCACAGCATGAGCGGCAGGGATCAGACGGCGAGGATATTTTCCTGCCGCGTCGAGACGGACGAGAGCAAAGTGACCTCGGTGGGCGAAAAATACACGAAGCTCTGCGCGCGGGCATATATGCCGCGCAGCGAAAAGAACGCCGCGCTTATTGAAGAGATAGACGCGGGGATAAAGAAAGAGACGAGTGTCGGCTGCTCGGTCGGCAGAAGCGTTTGCTCCGTCTGCGGCAAGGACGGGCGAACCGATCCGTGCGCCCACATAAAGGGCAGGGAGTACGGCGGCAAGCTCTGCCACAGGATACTCTGCGACCCGACGGACGCCTATGAGTGGTCGTTTGTTGCCGTGCCGGCTCAGCCCGCGGCGGGCGTTACTAAGTCCTACCGCGCGGACGAGCAGACGGTGAAGACCGTCAAACGCCTCTCCTGCGCCAATGAGGGAGTGACCCTCACAAAGGCGGAGGCGGCGGGGCTTTACGGCTATATCGACGAGCTCGAACAGCTCGCCCGCGAGGGCAAAGAGTACCGCGAGGAGCTCATATGCGATGTGATACGCATGGGTGCGGCGGCTCTGCCGGATATGCGCGGTGAGAGCCTCTCGGCGATATGCGGCACCCTCGGTCTCGAACAGCTCAGAGAGCTCAAAAAGGCTTTCTCGGGCGGCGGAAAACTCAACAGCCAGCTCTCGTCGACAAAGCCCGAAACACATTCGGGCAACAGCGAGTTCAGAATTTAAAGGAGGATAATTATGTCAGTTTCAACTAAAGGTTTCTGTGAAAATGTACTCACGCTCAAGGCGGCAAGCGGACTCAAGGCGGGCGTGCCCGTCGCGGTCAGCGCAAACGATACCGTTTCGGCGGCAGGCGCGGACGCAAAGTTCTGCGGCGTCAGCGTGAATGTAAACGGCGGATATGCGGGCGTCCAGCTCTCGGGTGTTGTCACTATGCCCTATACGGGCACGGACGCCCCGGCGGTCGGTTATGCGGCTCTCGCATCGGACGGCGCGTATGGAGTCAAGGCGAGCACAAAGGGCAACACCTATCTCGTGCTCAGCGTCAACACAACCGCCAAAACAGTGAGCTTCATGCTCTGATTCTGAAAGGAGAATAATATGACTGCTTTTGATAACATCAGACTTGAAAAAGGTCTCTATGCTTCCGGTGATTTCACCGGCGCACTCGAAAAAATCGACCCTTCGGAGAACTACAGCGGTACCGCGCTCGAGGGACTTGACGCATATCAGCGCCAGCTCAAACGCTTTGATATCAAGGTCAGCGGAGCGGGCAGCGACGTTGTCGACAAGTTCTTCAAGACCTCCGACTCTGCCGTGCTCTTCCCCGAGTATGTTTCCCGTGCCGTCAGGCAGGGTATGCAGGAGGCAAATGTCCTGCCGCGCATCGTTGCATCAACCACGGTTATAGACTCACTCGACTACCGCTCGATAGCCTGCGAGCCGAGCGACGATGAAAAGGAACTCAAAGTTGTCGCCGAGGGCGCGTTTATCCCCGAAACCAGCGTCAAGAGCAAGGCGAATCTTGTTCATCTGAAAAAGCGCGGACGCTCGCTTGTCGCTTCTTACGAGGCTGTCCGCTTCCAGCGCCTCGATCTGTTTACCGTCACCCTGCGCCAGATCGGCGCATATATCGCGCGCACTCAGCTCAGCGATGCAGTCGATGTGCTCATAAACGGCGACGGCAACGACAACGCCGCCTCCAACACTGCCGTCGCATCCACAGGCAAGCTCACCTACACCGACCTTGTCAATTTCTGGAATCTCTTCGATCCATATGAACTCAACACAATTATTGCCGCTCCCGCACAGGTCGCGCAGATGCTCGGCATTACTGAGTTCAGGGACGCTGCGGCAGGTCTCAATTTCCACGCGACGGGCGAGGTCATAACTCCTCTCGGCGCAGATCTCATAAAGGGTTCGTGTGTGCCCGCAGGCAAGATAATCGGTATCGACCGCGGCTGCGCCCTCGAGATGGTCACGACAGGCCCTGTCTCCACCGAGTATGACAAGCTCATCGACCGCCAGCTTGAGCGTGCGGTTATAAGCTCGACGGCGGGCTTTGCAAGGATATTCGACTCCGCCGCCCGCACCCTTACCGTCTGACGGCGGGGGTGAGAGCATGATAACTCAGTGGAGCGTACTCTCTCTGCTCAGGCAGCTGACGGACATCGGCGAGGATGAAGAAAAAGTCTGCCTCGGGATAGCTCTGAGCTCCCTTGAACGCGTGAATTCGCGATTGAAGGCCGATGCGGACAGGGACGATGTCCGCATCGCTCAGGCCGCCGCGGGACTAGCCTATTACGCTCTTTGCGTGCGCCGCGCGGGTAATTCGGACGGTGTCGAGAGCTTTAAGGCCGGCGATATCACCGTTAAAAAGAGCGCGGACAGCTCGCTTAAATTCGCGGCGTCCGTGCGCGACGCTGCTCTCGCCGAGCTCACGCCTCTTTTGAGCGACGACGGCTTTTTCTGCTGCGGGGTGGAGATATGAATCTCTCAGCGGAATTTGAAAAGTGGGGCAGGGTGCTCGTTATCGAGAATACCGACTCCACGAGAACCGCGCCGTTCAAGGGCTTTATTCAGCCGCTGAGATACAAGAACAAGATGTATCTCTACGGCGTAAACACCGAGATAGGCTACAATTCTCAGGGCTATTATCTCTATATCGGTCCGCCCGAGCACGATCTGACGCTCAACGAGGACGCGCTGATAATCGACGGCGATATAAAATATCAGATAGACCGCGCGGAGAAGATAAAGCTCGGCGAAGAGGTGCTCTATGTCTGGGCTGTTGTGCGAACGGTCGTTGAGATAACGGAATAATTCTAAAGGGCTGCCGGGTTTTCCCGGCAGTCCGGTTTCAGGGAGGTTTTTATGAGTACAATAAGTGTTCTGCCCTCGCAGATAGCGGACTGGCTTTCCGAGCAGACAAGTCTCGGCGGGATAAGATTCATAACCGAATATCCCGCCGTCAAAAAAGAGATACCCCTAAAGCGCGTCACCGTTGCCGTGGGTATAGGGAAGATGGAAATAGTGGACAGCTTCACCGCGAACGATGAGGGCGTGTTGGTCAAGAATGAATATTGTCGCCTCGCGAATATAAAAGTTAAGCTTGCTATCCATGTCCCTTACAGCAAAGGCGGCGCGACCTGCCACGATGTGCTGACGACTATAATTGACTGCCTGACCTTCGACACAGATTTGAACGTTGTCGAGTCCGGCTGCTCCGGCGTCAAGGCGGACAGGGACACCGACGCCTTCGTTCTCGACGCATATATACTCATGCAGGCGGATTTCTGCCCCGCCGACACGACCGGTCTCAACTTCCACTGCTTCCTCGACAAGACCCTGCTCTGCGGCTCGCATATCCGCGACACCGTCAAGCATGTCACCGCCGAGGACAAGGCTCTGTGGAACGCGCCTGTAAAAATCGGCTCATATACGGGCACGGGTGCAAAAAGCCGTTCTGTAAAAGTCGGCTTCAAGCCCACCGCCGTATTTGTTTTTTGCAGGAGTATGCCCGCCGCTATAGCTGATTTTTCGGGCTCGTCAACAAACTGCTATGTTGCCGCCGCGACTCAGGCGGGCGGTATGCCCGGACTCAGCATCTCTTCCGACGGTTTCAGTATCAGTTCGGCGAGCGATGTCAACGGGAGCAAAAATCTTCTCAATGCGCTGGGTATGACCTATATATACATTGCGCTAAAAATATAAAATTGCCGTTTTTGCTGACCTTTTTATCGGACAGCGCTTTCTCCTACTGCTTTCAAAATGTGACTGTGCATCATTTAGTGCAATTTTTTGAGGGTAAATTAAATATTTTCCCGTTGACAAATATTTGATGTGTTACTATAATTATAAGTAAAGATACGAACAAACGTTCGGAAAACAAGGAGATGAGCAAATGTCAAAAAGAAGTGTCGAGGCGGCGATGGATTTCTCGTTTCCGACTCCCGAAGAGCGGCAGGCGGCGATGTGCGTCTGCTGCGGCTCGCACTGCCCGGGCTGCGAATCGCCGGACGACTATGCGTGGCGGCGCAGGGATGTTGATTTGTCTGTGCTCGCCGACGAGGTGATAAAAACGAGACTTACGCCGCGCGAGAGACAGGTCACGGAGGCATATTGGTTTGACGGCTCGACGATATCTATGATAGCTCAGAAATTGGGTGTATGCCCGTCGAGTGTGTCGCGGTGTCTCGACAAGGCGCAGAGGAAGATATATGACGCGCTGAGCTTCACTGTAAAGTATCAGCATGATATAGAATCCGTTGATTTCCTGCCGATAGCCGTCAGGCGTGCGCTCGCCGTGAGCACGGCAAAGCGGTATGAGCCGAACACCCTGGGCGAGCGGATAAAAAAGCTTCGGTGCAGCGAGAACATAGGTGAACAGCTGCTCTGCGATGCGCTCGGGATGCAGCTGAGAACATTAAGAATGATAGAAAACGGCGAAAAAGAGCCGACTTTGCATCAGCTCGCACAGCTTGCCGGATTTTTCGACACAACGGTTGACTATCTTTTGAAGGGAGAAGACAAATGACTTTCAACAGAACTCTTTCACAGCTTGCCGACGAATATTTCGAGCAGGCGCAGGTGCTCGACGGGATTATAGCAAAGAAAAGAAAGCAGCTTTCGGCTCTGCCGAATCCCGAGACGAGCGACGAGGCATATAAAATTAAAGTTCTTCTCAACGTACTCTATAAAGAACGCAGGGATGTTCTGGAAACGGCAAACTTTCTCAAGGACAACTATTCCGGGGAGGAAAACAGATGAGAGATATAAAAATAACAATACTTTCGGACGGGACGGCTCAGATTGAAGAGCCGTTCTGTTTTTGCGGGGAGCATAATGCGGCGCGGCTTTGTATCACGCTCAACGATGAGCTGAAAACGGACGTTTCGTATTATCTTCTGAGCTTCGATGTCTACGGATTGAGCCGCCGCATCGTGTCAAATATTATCAGCGGCGCAAACAGCACTCCCGCCTTTGTCACGGGCGGCGTTATATATTGCCCTCTGCCCGAAGCGCTGACTTCAACCGGCGAACTAACCGTTCAGGTCGAGGCGCATAAGCGCAATGATCTCGAGGTGACGAGAATAACCAAGTCTGCCGTGTTCACACTCGGCTTCGAGCCGTCCGTTATGGGCATTGACGGCGAGCTTGAAGAGGAGTGTGGCATCCTGCCCGAGCTCGCCGCCGCGGTGGAGAGTATGCGGGATTTAAAAGCCTTGTTCGGCGGGACTACCGACCTCAAGGCGGTCATAATAAATTCCCTCGGCTTCACTCCGCAGGCTCCGCCCGCCCAGTACACCTACAGCACCGCGCAGGTGTCCGCGACGCTCGCCGACAATGCGGAATATCGCATGACGGGGCTTCAGACGCTGACGGTTCAGTATCCCGAAGACGCGAAGTTCGAGTGCTGGATGCGCCTGAGCTTTGCGGCGAGCGGCGATATCACGGTTACTCTGCCTGCGGGCACCGGATATATCGGCTCGGCGCCGGATTTTAAAAACGGCGAGACATGGGAGCTCAGCTTCAAGGACAAGGTTCTGGCGGCTAAAAAGGTCGGTGGCGACGATAAAGACGCGGGAGGAGAGAACGGTGTTACTCCGCATATCGGCGACAATGGGAATTGGTACATCGGCAGTACAGACACCGGGAAACCGTCTCGCGGAGTTGCTGGCGCAAGGGGCGACACGGGAGCAACGGGCGCAGACGGCAAAACGCCTGTCAAGGGCACTGATTATTGGACGGAATCGGACAAGCAAGAGATTGTTAATGATGTCATAGCCGCCCTGCCTGACGGCACGGAGGTGAGTTACTGATGTCTAAAAAGCTATATGAGGAATCGTCAATTCGAGACATTGCTAACGCTATCCGCGAGAAAAACGGCACTACAACGAAGTACAAAGTTGCCGAGATGGGGGCTGCGGTGACGGCACTGCCAAACGAAGACACCATTACCCACGCGGATATTCCAAGCTATGTAAAGGCAGAGGCGCTGGCGGTGGCGGAAAAGGTTAAAGCGGTAATGAAAGCCGACAGCATTGTGTTTTTATCAGTCTCCGACTTTCACCACACCGGGGCGCAGGTAGATAGCTGGCAGACGAACATTAACGCGGGCAATCTGCACGCTTGCCAAGCCCTAAAAGTGCTATCGTACAGTCTTCCGCAAATTGACTTCGCCTGTATGCTTGGCGATGTGACTTTTGGCAACGCCAAAACCACGACCGAGCTAATGCAGCAGCAATTCGACCAAATCAACGGATGGCTCGGCGAGGCGTGGAGGGGTGTTCCGCAGCTTCGCACGGTAGGAAACCATGACAGTGGCGAATACAGCACACTTGTCGGCGCACAGTTTCTAAAAAACAACATCTGGAAGTACAACGAAGGTGCTGTGTACGGCAGTGAAGAATACGGATATTGTTACCGCGATTTTGCGGAAAAGAAACTCCGTGTCATCTGCCTGAACACCTGCGAGGGCGAGACAGTGAGCGGCGAGAGCGCTGCGTACTGCTGCTCTCCGGAGCAGTTGCTATGGTTCGCCCAAACACTTTACGCCGTCGGCAGTAAAGCAGACGCGGCTCAATGGGGAATTATAGTCCTCGGACACTATCCACTTGATTTAGGCGGCGCGTATCCGACAGGAAACATCGTCAAAGCTTATGTCGCGGGGGAAAGCACCACACAGAACGGCGTTACGGTGAATTTCAGCGGTCACAATGCAGCGAAATTCATTATGAACGTTCATGGTCACAACCATTGTTTCCAGTTTGGAAAATTGCACAGCGTAGCCAACGGGCAAGGAACGGAGTTTGACGCATGGCGTATGTGTACGCCTAATGCCTGTTTTTATCGCAACAACAGCGGAGTCGTAACGATGAACGGCATTTCGTTTGGAGACCCTGCCCCGCATGACAAGACGGCGGGAACAGGAAAAGACACGGCTTTCAATGTCAATGTCATCAATCCCTCAGAGCAGGTCTTATACTCCTTTTGCTACGGCGCGGGCATAGACCGCACAATCGGCTATGCAGCCACTATATATTATAGTATAACTAATACTTTAACCAACGTTACCACCAGCAACGATGCGGTCGCGGCAGAGGACGGCACGGCATACAGTGCCACTATCACAGCGGCAGACGGGTACACCATGAGCAGCGTCACCGTAGCAATGGGCGGCACGGATATAACGTCCACGGCTTACAACTCTGATACAGGAGTCGTCAGTATAGCGGCGGTTACGGGCGATGTCGTGATTACCGCAAAGGCTACAAAGGTTGTGTCGTATCACAATCTTGTGCCTAAGGCAGTGGACAGTTCAGGTGCATCTGCGCCGTATACGGATGGGCTAATGCTTAGTTCCAGCGGAACGACCTCCGAGTACAATCACTTCACCACCACGGGCTTTATACCGTTCGACGGCGGTGCAAATCATATATATCGTATCGGCGGCGAGGGTATCACATGGAATGAATACGGTGCTCGAATTGCGTGGTACAATGCTGATTTCACCCTCAAAGGAAGCGTATTAAAATATGACCAGCTCGACAAAAGCATATATTACCCAACCAAAATTGACGACCCCAACGCGGCAGTGGCATTTTCCACAGACGCGAATGTTGCGCCACCGCAGGGCGCGGCTTACTTCCGCGTGTCGGCTAAAGGTAGCGGAGCAAATCTGGTTGTAACGCTTGATGAAAAAATTGAGTAACAGGAGGCGTAGAGCATGACCAGACGTCGGTTAATGATGCTTAAAAAATCAAGCGGCGGACTGCCCGAAGGCTATACCGCAGTTGATTATTTGCAGTCCTCGGGCAAGCAGTGGATAAACACAGAATACATTCTGCAAAGCTCAGACACGGTTGAACTTAAAGCAGAATACGCCCAAAAAGGTTCGCTTAACTATTCCACTGCATATTTATGCGGTAGCGACAAACGGGCCGGCGTCGATTTCGACATTTCCGAAGATATTGCAGGATTTGGAATAAGAGATGTATTCGGAGCAGTAACAACCAGAAGCGGAGTAAGTCCGGAGATAGGGACAGAGTTTGTTGTTGTATCATCAATAAGCCTTTTAAGGGTGGTGGTTGGCGAGACGATAACCGAAATTCCGAAAGGGGCGCAAACATATACTCCGTTAAATTGGCCAGTCTATTTGTTCACTACAAACCGAAACAAAACCGCCTTCGGCGCTGCGTTCATCGGGAAGATTTACTACGCCAAAATAACTAATGGGCAAGGTGAGATGACGCTCAACTGTATTCCGTGTCTTGATACAGAGGGCGTGCCATGTATGTTTGATTTGGTTTCTCGAAAATCTTTTTACAATAAAGGCAATGGCTCTTTTACGTGGGGGTGATTAAATGATGTACGGAAAACTTATAGACAGTGAGCTCAGAGGCGCGCCGAGACCGATAAAAACAAGCGAGGGCGATGTTTTCACAAACGACCCGGCATTGCTTTTACAGTACGGCTACAAGCCGATAATTACGGCTGTTTATCCGTCCGACGGCGGGTATTACACCGAGTCATGGACGGAGACGGAATCCGAGATAAAGCAAATCTGGACAGCCGCTGAGCCGCCCGAGGACATATCGGCGGACGAGGCGCTGGATATCATCACAGGGGGTGCGGATATATGACACGGACGCAGGCAAAACGCTTCCGCGAGATGATAACAAGAGCCGCCGCGAAGCTGACAAATGCCGAAGCTCTGACAAGTATCAGCCTATTTGAACCGTGGAGCGACGAAAAAGATTATTCTATCGGCGACAGGGTGCGCGACGGCGGGAATTTATATCGCTGCTACAACGCGATATCCGCCAATCCCACATGGCGTCCGGGCACGACTCCTGCACACTGGGAGCGCGTAACGGCAGACGAGGACGGCACTGTGAGCAACCCGATTACAGCGGCGGCTGGCATGAGGTATTTTAAAGATAAATACTATCTCGACGGCGGCAAAATTTACAGATGCACAAGAGACGACAGCGGCGGCGAGGGCACGGTTATGCACTATCTGCCGTCGCAGCTTGTGGGCATTTATTTCGAGGAGGTGCGAGAGTGAGAATTTGTATATCCGTGGGTCACGGAAGATCGGCGGGCGGCGGCTATGACAGCGGCGCGGTCGGCGGAGGCTTTCACGAGTTTCGCATAGCGCGAAAGATCGGCTTTTATATCGCCAAAGCGCTCAAAAATTACGGCTGCGATACGGTACTCATAAACTACGATGCTGATATGTATCTGACAGACAGGATAGCTTATGTCAACCGCGAGAACTTCGATCTGGCAGCCGAGATTCATCTGAACGCAGGCGGCGGAACGGGGAGCGAGGTCTATTATAAACACGCCGACGAGGGCGGCAAAAAGCTCGCCGCGAAGATAAGCGAGGGCATTGCGAAGACATTTTCGCTGCGCGACAGGGGAGCTAAAACAAAGCTCAATTCCGCGGGCGGCGATTATTTCGGCTTCGTCCGCTCGGTCAGATGCCGCAGTCTGCTCATTGAGACCGTGTTCATAGACAGCTCTTCGGACAGAAAAAATGTCGAAACGGAAACGGGACAGAAAAAGTGCGGCGAATCGATTGCCGCGTCGATAGCCGAATTTTACGGACTAAAAAAGACCGCGCCGCAGAAAGCTAAGCCCGTCTGCGATATCCGAGCGGGCGACCGCGTGAAGATAATCGGAAAGACATATGCCACGGGTCAGCGCATTCCCTCGTGGGTGAAATTAAGGACTCATACCGTCGCAAGGCTCGACTCAAAGCGCGCTTTGCTCAAAGAGATTAATTCGTGGGTTTTGATTTCCAATTTAAGGCTCGCAGAAAGACCGTCCGTCTCGGTCGGGAGCGTTGTTTTTATAAAGCCCGGTGCGGTCTACGGCGGCTGCACCTCGGCGCGCGGAAAGCGCGTGCCCGATTCTCAGCTCTCGCCGAAAAAACATACCGTCACGAAAGTTCAGCAGAACCGCGGCACGCTCGAAGCTCTGCTCGGCGATATTTCGAGCTGGGTCGCGGTCGGCAGTCTCGAGGAGGTGTGAGATGAACGCAGAAATAACTGTGGCACTGCTCTCGGCGGCGGGTACGCTCATTGGCTCGCTCGGCGGCATACTCGCGTCGAACAGGCTGACGAATTACCGCATCGCGCAGCTCGAAAAGCGGGTCGACAAGCACAATAATCTCGTCGAGCGCATGGCGGCGGCGGAGGATTCGATAAAATCCGCGCACAGGCGCATAGATGATATCACGCGCAGAAAATAAGGGGGATTTTCATGAGGAAGCTTTTTGAGAATATAACAAAAATATCTGTCGGCACATGGGTCAGGGGTATTTTGTCTCTTGTGTCAATAGTCAATATGGCGCTGACCGCGTTCGGGAAAACACCGGTCAGCGTCGAATACAGCGAGCTCTATACAATAATAAGCCTGATATTCACATTCATTGTCGGCGCTGCGAGCTATTGGAAGAACAACAGCTTCACTTCTGCTGCTATAGAAGCGGACAAATTCATGCACGAACAGCGCATAGCGGAGGGCGAAGATGATAACGGCACTTCTCTATAATATAATGAATATCTTTGGGCTTTATCTCGCGGCGGTTTTAGCTGCGATATGCCGCATCTTAGAACTTCGCTGAAATAACACGAGCCGCCGCGGGGAAAACATCTCTGCGGCGGCTTTTTTGCTTCTTTTCTCTTCAAAAATGCTTGCAGATGCAACACTCTTGCGGTATACTGTTACATATTATATAAGTCAAATGTCCGCACAGCGGAAAAATATATTTTGGAGAGAAGAATATGCTGGATTTAAAACAGACCGACAGAATGCTCAGAAAGCTTGAGCGCTTTGTCGATATCATCGAGCCGATGATTTTTGAAAAAGTCGGCGAGCCGGGCCCCGTGAGCGCGTTCGCAACCCTCGAGCGTTTCCACTGCATCCCGGAGGACAGCCTTTTTGACCCCATCGAAAAGGGCTACAAATGGGGCGAGGAGTTCGGTTATTGCTGGTTCAAGACCGATTTTGTCGTCCCCGACGGACTCGGCGGAAAAGATATTTTCATCCGCCCGCACATCTCGGGCTACGAGGGAACCCTGTGGGTTGACGGAGTGCCCTACGGTAACTTCAGCACGAAGATAGTTTTCACCGGCCACGGCAACCACTACTGCGACCTGCTCAAAAAGGACGCAAAGGCAGGCGAGAAGATAGCCATCGACCTCGAATATTACGCGGGTCATTCTTATAAGGGCTGCCACCCGACCGAGAACAACCCTCTGCTCACTTATGACTTCTCATACGAGGGCATCGATATCTGCGTCAAGAACTATGCTATCCAGGAGTTCTATTTCGATCTGCGCACCCTCGTTCAGCTCGTCAAGAACCTGCCGGAGAGCTCTTTCAGACGCGCTTCCGTTATAAACGAGCTTGAAAAAGTGTTCAAAGAGATATATCAGTCACCCGACGATGTTGACCGTGACGAGTTCATGGCGGCTCTCGAGAGAGCAAAGCCCTATCTTAAAAAAGCACTCTCCGTCAAAAACGGCGACGATGCACCGAAGGCTGCGCTCATCGGACATTCGCATATGGACACCGCGTGGCTCTGGCACGTCGGCGAGACAGTCAAGAAGTGCGCGCGCACCTATGCAAACCAGCTTGCGCTCATGGACGAGTATCCGGAATATAAATTTATCCAGAGTTCATCGTGCCACAGCGACTTCCTGCGCCGCAAATATCCCGACCTCTTCGCGCGCATTCAGCAGAAGGTCAAAGAGGGCAGATACGAGCCCAACGGCGGCGTGTGGGTCGAGTGCGACTGCAACATAACCTCCGGCGAGTCGATGGTCAGACAGTTCCTCTGGGGTCAGAGATTCACGAGAAAATATTTCGATTTCACCTCGAACTGCTTCTGGCTGCCCGATACCTTCGGCTACAGCGCGGCTATCCCGCAGATAATGAAAGGCTGCTGCGTCGATTATTTTCTGACAACCAAAATTGACTGGAACGACACCAACACATTCCCGCTTGATACTTTCTATTGGGAGGGTATCGACGGCACAAAGGTGTTCACCCATTTCAACCGCACCCACATCTGGCCCGATGCCGAGGATCTCATGACCTATGTCGCGGGTACTCCCTCGAACGACCATTCGTGCATCAAAGATAAGCGCGTCACCGACACCCGCGTTATCTCCTACGGCTACGGAGACGGCGGCGGCGGACCGCAGTTCGAGATGATCGAGGCGGCAAAACGCTGCGCCGACTTGAACGGCTGCCCGAAGTCCGAGCACAAGCTCGTCGGCGAGGCGATGAAAGAGATTGAGAGAGACGCGGTCGAGCCCGATACATACGCAGGCGAGCTCTATCTTGAGCTGCACCGCGGCACGCTCACAAACCAGCATGTCATAAAGCGCAACAACCGCAAGGCTGAGTTCGCGCTCAGAGATCTTGAAATATTCACGGTAACCGACGCGGTGAAGAACAATAAGACGGCGGACAGCGCGGATATCGCTCCGCTCTATGAGAAGCTGCTCGTCAACCAGTTCCACGATATCCTCCCCGGCACCTGCATCCCGCGCGCCCATGAGGAGTCCCGCGCCATGACTACCGCGCTTATAACCCGCGCCCGCGATCTTGTCAAAGAACTCGCTCAGAGCGACAAGGAGGACTGCGTGACCGTCACGAACACCCTTTCTTTTGACCGCTCCGATGTCATTGTTCTCGACTACAGCGGCAAGATAGTTGACGGCGGCTACAGACAGCAGGTCTACACCGATGTCAGAGGCAACAAAAAGCTCATGGTCGGCGGCGTGACCGTCCCGGCGTTTTCGAGCGTTACTCTCAAGCTCGTCGACGGTAAGCCCGAAGAAAACAGCGTGTTCAGCCTCGATGATAACAGCCTTGAGACTCCGTTCGCGTCCGTCAAGTTTGCGGATAACGGCACGATTTCTTCTTTTGTCGATAAGCGCGCCGACCGCGAGATCTGCGGCGATGGATATAATCTCAACACCTTCATCATGGCGGAAGATTTCCCGTCCGAGTGGGATAACTGGGATGTTGACGCCGATATCGAGATGAAGTTCGAGGATGTCTCGAAGCTTGTCAGCCGCGAGGTCGTTTCAAACGGCTCCGTCGCGCTCGTTATCCGCAGCAAGTATGCGATAAGCGGCAAATCGACCGTTACGCAGGATATGATATTCTTTGCGGACAGCGCCGAGGTGCGCTTCGACACCGTCATGGATTGGCAGGATAACCACCGCTTCCTCAAGACTGCGTTCGATACTTCTGTCAGGCAGGAGTTCGCCCGCTTCGATGTCCAGTTCGGCAATGTCAAGCGCCCGACCACCCGCAACAACAGCATTGAAAAGGCAAAGTTCGAGGTGCTCAACCATAAATATACCGACCTCTCCGAGACCCGCTTCGGTGTCGCCGTTCTTAACGACAGCAAGTACGGCATCAGTGTCAACGGCGGCAAGCTGCGCCTGTCCCTGCACAAGGGCGGCCTGCGCCCCGATTTCAAGGGCGACAGAGGCGTTCACCACTGCGTCTATTCGTTCCTGCCGCATGACAGCGGCTTCGATGCCGAGAATGTTATCCGCCCGGCATATGAGCTCAATGTTCCCACCGCAGTGACTGCCGGCGAATATTCGGCTCAGAAGTTCATGAGCATCGACGCCGACAATATATTTGTCGAGGCTGTCAAGCCCTGCGAGGATGCTCAGCGTGCATTCATAGTTCGTATGTATGAGGCAGAGGGCACCTTCACCAACGCAAAGGTCAGCTTCTTCGGCGGTGCAAAGAGCGTGAAGATAACCAATATGCTCGAAGAGGAGCAGGGCGAAGTAGAGAGCATTGCGCCCGCGAAGCTTCAGTTCAGACCCTTCGAGATAAAGACCCTCAAGGTCACTTACTGAGGAGGAATATCATGACGGTTGAAAAGCTGGAACTCAAAAGCAATCCCGGGGCGACGCTCACCTCGTATCTGCTCGATACATCAAAAGAAATGCCGAATATGACCGACCGTCCGGCGGTTTTGGTTATTCCCGGCGGCGGATACTATATGTGCTCCGACCGCGAGGCTGAGCCGATAGCCATGGCGTTCGCCGTGCACGGATATAACACTTTCGTCCTGCGCTATACCGTGGGCGAGGGCAAGGATTTCAAAATGCCCCTTGCCGATGCCGAAGAGGCGCTGACTCTCATACGCGAAAGGGCAGAGGAGTGGCATGTTATAAAAGACAAGATAGCCGCCATCGGCTTTTCCGCCGGCGCGCATCTTGCGGCAGCCCTCTCGACTCTCAGCGGCACAAGACCCAACGCGTGCATGCTCGGCTATCCGTGCATCCTCTCCGAGATAAGCCGTATTCTGGCGTTCCCCGTGCCGTCGCTCGAAGAACATGTGGATAGAAATACTCCACCCACATTCATCTTCGGCAGCGCGTCGGACAAAACCGTCCCGATAATAAACTCCATAAAATATGCCGAGGCGCTCACGAAAAATGAGGTGTCGTTCGAGATGCATATTTTCGCCAAGGGCTGGCACGGCTTCTCGCTGTGCACCCCGAGCGTCTGCGATAACCCTAAGTCGGTCATAGAAAATGCCCGCGCTTCCCAGTGGGTGAAGCTCTGCACCGATTGGCTCTCGGATACCTTCGCCCTCGGCGAGATGTAATAAAAATAAAATGAGTCTCCGTATTTCGGAGGCTCATTTTTTATCTTAGCTCGCGGCCATCTCTTCAATTGAATTTCCGTGGATGACGCGCTCCGTTGTCTCTTCTTCGGGCTCGGTCGTCTCGTATGGGGCTTCGCTCTTGAGATACGGGACATATAATGTCCTTATGGCCGGCCTCACCCAGCAAAATCGCTGTCCTTGCTGCGAATCTATCTGAGTTTTCGGTGTGCGTTCGGATATCCATAATATCGGTCTTTTGCGATGAATGTACGAGGCTCCGAGCTTTATGTCATCATATATCGGATATGGCGTGTCGGCTATGGTGAGGTCGGCGGTGTAGAAAATCCTCATCCCGGGTTTGCATTGGAATTCGACCTCGGAAATCGCCGTGTTTCCGAGCGCGTCGGTTTTTCTTTTGATATTCAGCGGCTTGTTTTTCAGCTCCTGACCGTCTTCTCGGGTCAGGATGAAAAACGAGTCGTTGTTTCTGTATACCTGATATGTCATCAGACTTTTGTTTGCGTCGCTTTTCTCGAATTCAAGGCAGTCGGCGTAATTTTTTATATCGTCCTTCTTGGCGGATTCAATATCTTTTAGCTCAAAAGAACAGAGCAGCCGTTTCTTGCCGTCGTTATCCGTGACGCAGTATGTTAAATTTTCAAAATAATATGACGGATCGCCGGTAGTGCCCATCGTGTAGACTCCGGATTGAAGCTTGCCGTCGCTGTTCCTGCGGCTCTGATATTCCTTTGTATATTTGATGCCCTGAAGAGACATGTCTGTCAGCTTGTCGATACTCGCCGTGTTGCGGAATCGCATAATCTCGCTGTTCGGCAGAAGCTTCAGGACCTCTCTGTCAACTCCGTAGTCCGCAAGGGTGTTTTCTATTCTCGCGCGCTCGTCTGCGTCCATTGCGATGTCCGACGTGCTGTACGGCTCAATTTCGGCTTTTCTCGTCAGACGATATGCGTCGAAACCCGCGCATGCCGCGAGCACCAGCGCGAACGCGCAGAGCGTTACGGCGGCTTTCTTCAGACCGGAGCTCTCCGCCTCATATTCGTGACCGCTCTCGTAGAGGAACTTATTTGCCCGCCGCAGAACGGCTATCGTGATTATCATGTTGAGTATAACCAGCGATATCGCGATAAGGAAGAAAATCGGCGCGTTTTCCGAGTTTAGGGATGCCGCTTTTGTGATGTACATATATATGTATGTCCCGCCGCTGAGCGCACTGAGAAGCACGTTCGACACAGCGCACAGCGGGAGATGCAGAGCCTCTGCGTCCTCGCGGCCTCTTGTGAGATCAATCAGCCCGCCGACGAAAAGAATCCAGAACGCCGCGCCGCATATCGCGCCGAGCAGCGAAAGAATGAAGAGTGGGAGCGGGTGATCCTCCGCTATCGGAGTCAGCACCGTTGACGCGCCCGAAAGAACATATTGTCCCATTATCGCGGCGAATGATAATCCGAGCTTCTTGTGTGCCTTGCGCAGGCAGAATATGCCCGCTATCATCAGCGACTGACCGAACAGCTTTATGAGTATGTCCATGCCGCTGAGCAGACTTATTTGGAACGATGCAAAGAAGAATCCGGCGATAACGAGAGCCAGCGCGCTCTTGAATCTGAGCTCCGGAAAGCTCGCGTGAACCTGACCGAGCTTTGTCTTGACATCGTTCCTGTCGCCCATGGAGTTTTCCGCCTCGATCGTCGCTTTTTCTTCGTCCATGCCCTGCGCGAGGTTGCATTCGTAGGTGCACATCAGATGGTCATAAAGCTCATTCCTGGTGTTTTCGCGCTCACGGTCTGAGATTATATCGCCGCAGACATAGTCGAGAAATTTGTCAAACCTGTCCATTATATTGCACCTCCGTTGTTTGTTGTTTTAACCTGTCTGTCCGCTTTCGGGCAGTTTTCATTGTATTATATCCTCCGTGAAATCAGAAGCTTCGTCTTCGCTGTCACTGAACGGCTCTTTGAATATCGACTCATATGACACATCGCACGGATATATATCGTTGCGACGGCAATATGCCGGCGTGGATATTTCTGTCTGTTGTGCGAGCGTGCGGCTCGCAGACGACTGTATCGGCAGTTTGCGGTGGACATACTGTACCGTGTAATTCGCCGTGAGTATTTTGCTCGAATCGTCGCTCGGCTCGCCGAGATAGGCGGCGTAGATTATCTTCATGCCATCTTTGAGTTGGAATTCAACGCGGTTTATTCTGTTTATCGACGCGTCGCTGTCCGGTTGTATGTTGAGCGGTTTGTTTTCTACAAGACCGCCGTTCTCTTCTGTCAGTATCATGAAAAGATCACCGTTGTATTCTCCGCCCATGTTGAGCGGCATAAGATAATTCGAGGCGGTTGCGTCGGTGTGGTTGAAAATCATGCCGTCAACATATTTTCGGTCGTTTCTCGTCTGCTCGGAATCCTGCAATTCGAGAAAATACAGCGTGCGGATATAGTTGTGTGGCTCGCCGGAATCGATAATTATGCAGTATTCGTGCCTCTCGAAATTATATTCGATATCTCTGCTTTTGAAGCTAAACTCCGGGCGGGCGTTCCAGTTTGCGATAAGATTTTTCATCGTGTCGTCGAGCTCGTCTGCGCTGACCGCATTGCTGTATTTTTGCAGTTCGCTGTCCGGGAGCAGGGCAATATTGTCGTCCGATATCCCGTAGCTCGAAAGTATTGCATATATTCTGTCACGCTCGCTGTCGCTCATAGATATGTCGTGTGTGTTATACGGCTGCGTTTCCGCCTTGCGCTCGGCGAGAGCAAAATCGACAGCACCGCTGATAATGAATACGAGCGCAAACGAGCATATCACAAGCGCCGCTTTCTTGCCGCTTGATGATTCAACGGTGTATTCGTGCCCGCTTTCAAAAAGCAGTTTGTTCGCGCGGACGAGCGTGATAAGCGTGACAACGATCGCGGCTACTGCGACTATAATAAATATCAGCGCGGGGAGGCCTTCTATTTTGATATTTTTGTCCGCGCTGTAAGTGTCGCTTGAGAATGCGAGCAGTACGAGTATAGTGTTGGCAATATTTAACGCCGCGTTGAGATATATGCATGCCGAATACGGCGGATGCTTTGCCGCTTCGCGCCCGTTTGTGAGATTTTTCAGCCCCAGTGCAAACAGTGCCCAGAACACGGCGGCGCATATATATGAGCCCACGAGCAGAACGGTTGGGAGCCAACTGTATTTCTCGCTGAGCGGGTATAAAATGATATTTGCGGCAAAAAGTGCAAACTGCGCCGAGAACACGGCAAAAGATTGACCGAGCCTCTTGCTCGCTTTGCGCAGGCAGAATGTCCCGGCGAAGACCAGCGTCATGCCGAAAAGCTGAATGACTTCTTTCAAAAGCGGGTAGGAGACTTCGAGCATAAAGCTCATGAAAACGAAGCCGACCGTAACGAGCGTCAGGGCTTTTTTGAAGTCGAGCTCCGGGAAGCTCGCGTGAACCTGTTCGAGCTGCGCACGAACAGCATTTCTGTCGCCCATGGAGTTCTCCGCTTCGATTGCCGCGTGCTCCTCGTCCATACCCCGCGCGAGGTTGCATTCGTAGGTGCACATTAAATGGTCGTATAGCTCGTTCCTGGCATTTTTGCGCTCGCGCTTCGATATTATATTGCCGCAGACATAGTCGAGAAATCCGTCAAACCTCTGCTGCAAGCTTCGCACCTCCCAGTACCTTTGAAACGGCGCCTGAGAAGCTCTGCCACTCGCGTTTTTTGTCCGCGAGCTCGGCGAGCCCCGATTCGGTTATCTTATAATATTTGCGTTTTCTGCCCTCCGCTTCGCACCAATAAGATTCGAGCGCCCCCTCTTTTTCGAGCGAGTGCAGAATGGGGTAGAGCGTGCCTTCGTTGAGATTGAACACATTTTCGCTCATCACTTCGAGCGTCTTGATTATCTGGTAGCCGTACATATCGGTCTTTGATATGACGCTGAGCACCAACAGCCCCGTGCTGCCCTTTGCGAGTTCTTTGCTTATTTTCATACTATCACCTCGTATACAGTTTTACTCAATGCATTGAGTATCTATGCATATATGCTATCATGTATTTTCGCCTTTGTCAACAGAAAATCTGCATTCTTCGCCCGCATTGAATATGCAATACAGTTGTGGTATAATCTACCTGTTATTCAGTTCGGAGGTGCATTTTATGGATAAAAAGATAGCAGTCCTGACCGGGGGAACGTCAGGCATAGGAATGCAGACCGCGCTCGCGCTCAAAAGTGCGGGCTATACCGTTTATGAACTCAGCCGCCGTGCGCAGGGTGTCGAGGGACTCAACCACCTCGTCGCCGATGTGACGGACGAAGCGGCAGTGAAGAAGGCGGTCGATGAGATAGTCGCTCGCGAGGGCAAGATAGATGTGCTCGTCAACAACGCGGGCTTCGGCATCTCGGGCGCAGTTGAGTTCACAAAGACCGAGGACGCCAAGCGCCTTTTTGACACGAACTTTTTCGGCATGGTGAATATGAACCGCGCCGTCGTTCCGGTTATGCGCGAAGCGGGGCAGGGGAGAATAGTCAATATCAGCTCCGTCGCCGGGCAGATTCCGATTCCGTTCCAGACCTATTATTCCGCGGCGAAAGCGGCGACAAATTCATATACCATGGCGCTTGCAAACGAGCTTCGTCCCTACGGTATCACGGTATGCGCGGTTCAGCCGGGCGATATAAAAACGGGCTTTACAAAGGCGCGCGAAAAGACGGTCGACGGCGACGATGTCTACGGCGGACGCATCGGACGCTCTGTCTCCCGCATGGAGCATGACGAGCAGACGGGCATGGATCCCGCGGTCGCAGGAAAATTTATTGCCAATGTCGCCATGAAGAAAAAGGTGAGCCCGATATACACCATCGGCGCGAGCTATTCGTTCCTGACCTTCCTCACCCGCCTCATGTCGTGGAAGACCATGAACAAGATAATCGGCGCGATATATGCAAAATAAGCGCAAAATCTGAATAGAGTCTCCGTTGCCGGGCGCGGCGGAGACTTTTTTAAGAAAAACTGAAAAAAATTGCAAATAAGGCTTGACAGAACGGCGAATTTATAGTATATTAGTCTGCGTCGTCGGACGAAAAACCGATCGATCAGGGAGCATAGCTCAGCTGGGAGAGCACTTGCCTTACAAGCAAGGGGTCACAGGTTCGAGCCCTGTTGTTCCCACCAAAATGGCCCGGTAGCTCAGTTGGTTAGAGCGCTAGCCTGTCACGCTAGAGGTCGACGGTTCGAGACCGTTCCGGGTCGCCATTATTTCGCCGAAATCCTGCTATGCCGGTTTTCATATATTTGCCTCTGTAGCTCA
>JABLTM010112521.1_pt1 | contig 35780 bp, 21 predicted proteins | sample 7160121 | NCBI WGS metagenome assembly JABLTM01 (sample SAMN14651224, study PRJNA627086) | human gut metagenome | isolation source: feces | host: Homo sapiens
CTGGATGAGATAAGGAAGCCACTGCTTCGGCGTAGCCGGTTAACATGAAATCAATCATACGGCAACTCAACATCCAAACTGTTTACAGAAACCTATCGGAAAATCTACACGGGATATCCATCAAATCCGCTAGCGGAGAAATCAAGTTTATTCTCGTCAATAGTGCTAACACAAGAGGGAGACAGCATTTTACCATAGCACACGAGCTGTATCATCTTTTCCACGACGAAGATCCGAAGCCTCACTTCACATCTGCCGACCCAGCAGAAAAATCCGCAAATCTGTTTGCAGCAGCTCTCTTGATGCCAAGAAAGGCTTTGATAGAACAAATTCCTGATGAAGAATTGATGTCAAAGCAGATCTCATTCGAAACAGCTCTAACAGTGGGCCAACTGTATGGAGTTTCAAATTCTACACTTGCAATAAGACTGAAAGACTTAAAGTTAATCAGCAATGAATGCAAGGAAAAACTTTTCAACATGCCTGTTAGAAGAGAGGCAAGCTTGCGCGGAATGGATCTTTCCCTCTACAGCGCAGGAAACAAAAACCTCATTATTTCTGATTTCGGAATAAAGGCAAGAAACTTGTATGAAACAGGAATTATATCAGAAGGGCATTACATGGAACTCTTAAACTTAATCGGATATGGAGAAAACACAGATTGTCCTTGATGCTGATGTACTCATCCATTTCTCAAAAGCAGAAAGATTATCCCTTCTGCCTGAAATCTTGGCTGAATACGATTACGTCATACTCAGCACAGTGTACGAAGAAGCGAAGACTGTCAGACAGCAACTGGACAATCAAGCACGATGGATGCGTAATATAAGAATTGTGAAGTTTCAACCGACAGGTGAAATGAGAAATGAATACGCAATCCTGAGTGGGCAATATGGTAGAGGAGAAAGTGCTTGTATGGCATACTGCAAATACACACATAATGTCATTGGAAGCAGCAACCTCAGAGACATAACCAGCTATTGCCAAAATAACGGAATTACCTATCTGACCACACTCGATTTTCTGTACTATGCCTTCATTAGAAAGATAATGACCAAAAGAGAATGCCACGATTTCATTGCTACTGTCAACGCAAAAGGAAGCAGACTTCCGAATAATATCAAGATCGATCAATACATACCAAGTTTTTCCCTATAGCCCCCCACACAAATACGGCCAGCCACCTTTCAGTGACCAGCCGTATTTCTTTCAATACACCAGAGATTCCTATTCCGCTAACAAATCACCTGTCACAGCTCCAAGCCGTCCCGTACCCAGTCCAGTCAAATTGCCCAGCTCATCCACCGCCTTAAGCAGCTCCAGACGAATCTTATTCAATTCCTCCTCCACCTGCTTGCGTTCCTCATCGCTCAAGTCATTGCGCTTCAACACATCCTGAATCTTCTGGATGTCATTCTCGAAGAAGTCATACACCTCCATACGCTTGTAAGCGTCCGTCTTGACCAGCTCATCAATGTCCGCCTGATGGTCATCACCCAGTTCAGTCAGTCTCTTGTAGCGTTTCAACTGACGGTCTGTCTCTTCCGCCTCCTTCTTCAGGTTGAAATAACGTTCCGTCACCGCGCGCCACTTCGTACGCTCGTCACCCTCCTGCAGGAAACGCGATGCCACAGGCCAGTTGCGGAACTCATTCTCGCGATCACCAAAGACCGTCTCCCCCAGCTTGCCAATCTGGTTAGCCGTCTGCATATAGCCGCCAAGATAGCCCTTCAGCAGATGCTCCATCACAGCAGGGTTCAAATCCACCGCACCGCCCTTCACCGAGTCACCGCCCGTCCACTCGTTCAGCTGCTTGCACATCTTCACCAGGAACGTATTCGTGTTCTTGAAAGCCTTCGTCCATTCAGGGTCTTGCTTGTTATAAGGCGTATCCTTGTAGACAGGAAGCCCAGTCCAGCTCTTGTTCGTCCAGGCTTCAGCCACAGGCTTGACCGCCGAAGGAGCCAGCGCATTGAAGTTGCCGCTCGCGCCCCAGGTAAAGTCCATGCCGCCGCCCTCCGACAAGTCAAGAGGCATCAGCTGCGAAATCTGTCCCATAGCCTGACCCGCAATCTCACCTGCCGTCATAGGCATACCGATTGACGCACGGTACATGGCCGTGGCCGTCAGTTCACCCAGGCCGTACAGCGCGCGGTATTCCACAGGGAGCGGAATGGTAATCCAGCTGTCCATGCCGGGGAAGCGGAACACGAAGTTGTCTCTTCTCACCGCATCGGGCAGGTCAAAGTAACCGCTGCCTTCCTTGTCGTCATCATCGTCATGGAAGATGGAGGCCCACAGAGGTACTGCATAGCCCAGTGCCATCGTAGCCAGGCTGACAGCCACACCTTTCTTCGGGTTGCGCTTCACGAAGCGCGCGAAGTTGGTCGTACCCTGTATCGCCGCATTCCAGAACGCAAAGCCAAACCGACCGATACCCGACACACCACCGGCCACCTTGCCAGCCAGCGTCTGATTCTTCGCGTTGTAGAACGTACTGCCCGCACCCTTCTTGTTGAAGTTCACCGTAATCTCCTTCGCGTCATAGATACTGCGGTCTATCGTGCGTCCGCTTCTGCGGCTCGCCATGTAGGCAGCAAAGCGCGACTGATTTTCCACCACGCGGTTCGCATAGTCCACCAGATTCCAGGCATCGCTCCAACCCTTCCGCAACGGCATCTTGCCGTCGTAAAGCTTCAGCTGACGCTCAATCTCGTTCTTGCGTTCCTCAATCTGGCGGAAACTCATGTACCCCGTCTCGCCGCCGTTCGCCATGAACTCCGCAAACAGACGCTGCTTCTCGTTGTTCATGTCCAGCTCGCCATGCTCATAGAGAGAGTACAATTTTTTCATGCTACGCGGATTAGCTTCCCACCAAGCCTTCGAAAACTCCAAGCCATACTTCTTGTCCTCCTTCAAGCCTGCCATAATGTTCGAGTAGACAGCATCACGCACCCAGTTCGAACCAACGAAGTTCGGGTTACGCGTCGTGTACACCTGCGACAGGTAGTTGGTCGTATTACGCACACCGTTCATCAGCGTACCTGCCACGCCGCTCACGTCAAGGTTCGGATTCGTCAGTCCGTTCAACGCCTGCGCCGCGCGCGGACTGCCGTTAATCGTCAGCACATAGTCCCTGCCGTTTCGCTTCACGATTACCTGATGTTCGCGCAAATCCTGTTTCTCCACCACGCGGTACGGAATCTCGGGATGCTCCTTCTGACGCTTGTACTCCTTCGGGTGAGCCTTCGCCTCCGCCTGCATGCGTTCCTCAAACACCGCCATCTTGCGTTCCACCTCTTCCGGGCTGTCACCTTCTTCCAGCTTCTCCGTACCGACAATGTCACCCGACTGAGCCACACGCCACTCGCCAGCCGCAGCATCATAACGCAGCCACAAGTCGCTCACGCTCACCAGGTCACTCGGGTGGTTCAGAACGAAGTTCAGGAACTTCTGCTTCACCAGCACATTGCGGTTTCCCTGCATAATCGCGCTCTCAGCCATCGCCGCCATATAGGCAAACGGGTCGTCAGCCTTGCTCTTGCGCCCCTCCGCCTTCTTGATAGGCGAAGTAAACGCACTGCCGTTGCCACCGTGACCCAGGTAGTCATACACATCCTCAGCCGTCTGTCCGTCAAAGCCACGAAGGGGAATGTAGAAATCATACATACCGCTGATTTCGTCAAACAGTTTCTTCGTGATAAGGCCTGAATCCTTCATCTTCTTCAGCGTGGCTCCCGTCACACCGCGCACCGCCTTCCAAAGTTTATCAATCCGGTTGGGGTCACCGTTCTGACCCGAAGCCTGCTCAAAGTCGGCAACCATTTTGCGCGCCGCCTGCTCCGCATCCACCACCTTCTTCTTTCCCGTCAAGGCTGTCAGACCGGCAAAGTCACGTTTCTCAATGGAGTCAAGCTTCTTCTGTAGCGCGTCACCCTCCAGCTCTTCCATCGCTTTCTTCTTCGCCCTTTCACGCATCAGCGCGTTACGCTCCAGTCCGTGCTTGGCCATCATGTAGTCCGTCAAAGCCTGACGCGCCTCCTTCGAGCTGCCGAACGAAGCCGCAATCTCAAGCAGAGGTTTAAACAATCGTCTGCCGAACTCATCCACCTCTGCCTGGTTCACACTGCTCAGACGGTTCTCGCCCAGGTAAGCATTCTCAAAGCCGGGGATGTCCTCCACACGGCCACTATACCCGCTGCCCTCAGCCTTCAATACCTCCTCCATCGCCGTACGCAGACCCAGCATGCTGTCCTGCAAAGCCTCGCGCGACTGGTACAGACCGCTCTTCACCCTGCGTTCATACGCATCACGGGCTGCTGCCTCATGATACGCCGTGCGGTACAAATCTTCCTCCTCAGAAGCTTTGTCTTCGCGTCTTGCTTCATCAAAGAATTGTCGTAACTTTGCATCCACAACCCGTTGATGGTCACTCTCGCCCGAAGGGAAATTCGGTACCGACAAACCATTGACGGGTTTTTCGTATACATCCACAGACGTTACAAAGAACGAATGCGTTCCTACTTGCCCTTGCTGTTCCTGAACGGTTATGCGCACATAATACTCTTTCCCGTCAATCTCAACCTTTCCTACATAATTATCAAAAGCATTGGCATTGGGGTGATACTTATGTACAGTCCCGTCAGGTCTTACTTCGCCTCCCCGGTTATCTTTTTCAGAATAAGCAAAAACAGAACTTTTGAGAATCTCATTCAATTTCGGAAGAACCTGCGCAAACAATCCACCTTCCTTGTAATTCTTCTTGAACGCACTATGGAAGAACGAGATACTTCTACCGTCCTTCACCGCGTCAGGAAGTGCATTGTAAATCTGGCGTAACTCCTCCTTGCTCATTTCATTGCGCTCAACAAGCACAGGCTTCAGATGCGCAACAGCCTTCGCACGCTCACGGATCGGAAGCGCACGGGTGTTCCCACGGTTCTCCGCAGAACGGTAAGTTTCCTGTCCGGCAATCATCCGTTCCCCAGCTTCGTTCTCCAGCAGTCCGAGTTCATACCGCTTGGCCACATCCATTGCACGTTTCACCATGCCCTCACGGCCAGCTCTCAAGTTCTCATGGCTTCGCCACAACAAATAACGCAGTTCGTTGTCCCCCAACTTTACCGATTTAGGCAATTTCAGCGTACCAATGAACTTGTCAATAGCTTCCAGAACCTTCTCTTTCAGCCACGTCCACATACCGCGTTCTGCCTCACTGAAGTCGTCAAAACCGCGCTCTGCCAGTCCACCGAGATATTCGTCCACAGCCTTCGGAATGTCCCAGCCGTGTTTGCCCGCCAAAGCCATCATACGCTCGCGGACATCCGCCTTCGAATGATTGAACACCTCCATCAGGAACTCATCGTAACCCTGCTCACCAACCAGTTCACGCAACCCTCTGTGCGCCACCACCTCATGGAACACCGTAGCCGCCACATCCTCCACGTCCAAATGGTTCGGTACCACAATCGCCACCTTTCCCGTCCGTTTGTCATACCATCCCTTTGCCCCCCTGCGCTTCACCTCCACCGCCTCATTCGGGTGCGTAATGCTGTCCACATCCGTCACGATTTCAACAGGAACGCCCAGCTGCTCAGACAAAGCCCGTGCAGCCTCCGTCATGGCCTCGGGCGAACTGACAGCATTCGCCTGCAGTCGCCCGTTCATCGCCTCGATCTGCTCATCCGTCACATATTCAGCCTTGCCAAACGAAGCATTCTTGCTCACGCTTCCACTCGGCTTCTCGTCAATCTTCACACCCAGTTTCTCCAGTTCCTCACGCACCTGCGGAGTCACAAGGTTGTAAGGCATGGCAATGCCCGTACCTTCCAGCTGCTTGGCAATAAGCTCAGCCTCCTCCTTCTTCGTCAGAATACGCACAGGGCGGTCATAGCGGCTCAATATCACCTTGCGCGGATTGCCCAGCTCTGCCAGCTTACCGCTCACCGCACCGCTGTGCCAGGACATCTCGCCCACACTGTCCTTCGCCTTCTCAGCCTTGTAGAGTCCCTCCAGTTCGCTTTCGGGAACCTCCACCTCCACCACAACCAGGTTCGGACGTACAAACGCACTGGAGAACTGGTCATTCAGCACCGTACGCGAAGTGTGCGTATACGGATTGTAAGCCACCGTCAGCGCACCCTTGCCCTGTCCCTTGTCAATCGTAATGTAGAAGCTATCCTCATTCGGCATCGCCTTGCTGCCGTCCCCCCTGCGCGCCAGTTCCGGGTGTTCCTCTGCCGCCTCCCAGCGGAACTTAATCTCACTCGTTTCCTGTCCCGCCACCTTCTTCGCCATCGGGCTGTAAAGCTTCCCGTCAATCACCTGCATCGTGCGGTATACACGTACCGTACGACCCTCCTTCGAAGCCTTGCGAAGCTCATCAAGCAGCTCGCCCTGCTCTACTTCACGGTAGGAAGCATCATCAGTTTCCTGACCTTGAACATTCGGATTTTCAAATTCTTCCACTACCTTTGCGGCAGAATCAAGGTCTTGCTTATCTATTTCCTGCTGAACCGGTTGTGACGCTGAGGAGAGATAAGCGAGACCTTTTGCTTTATCTACCCATCTCAACGTATCATTCTTTACAATCGGTTCCACTATGTTCTTAAACTCTCTTCCATGAAATGAACGTATATCGTTTACTTCGAAATAGTCACCCCCTTTCTGAATTTGTCTCTTCAATTCAATTGCTACACAGACATTTTTTCCGTTACGGTCTCTCATATCTGTAAGCACTCCTAAGATATCTTTACTGCGCTGAAACACAAAAACAGGGTTTGACAGGTGTTGTGGCATATTTATAATAGCCTGAACATCAACTTCATGTTTCTTTGCAGTTCCCTTCGTTATTACACGCTGACGCATTACGATAGGAATATTAGGTAAGAATAGTTGCATTACACCATGTGGTCTACCAAGATGAAACACCTCATTTGCATCCATCATGCCACGTCCATATCTGCTCAGTTGCTCATTAAACCGCTCATTCACAGCCTCCAAGTCTTCTCCAAGGCTCACATGCCCCTCAACACCTGCAGCGTCACCGCCAAGAGCCTCCACAGCCTGCTTATACTGTTCCAGCTTTTCCTTGTACACATTACGTTCCTTAGCGTCGTAAATCGCACGCACAGGCATCGCCGCAAACTGCTCAGCAGTCAAGCCTTCAAGGTCTTTACCCGTCCAACGCGAGAACGATGACTTGACACCTTCCCACATCTCCTGAATCCATGACAAAGCTTTCTTCAACCAGTTTTTGTCTGTAATGCCCGTTACCTCACTGATGATCTTCTCGTTTTCCGCACCCGTAAACTGAGCCACGCACTCACTGAACACCTTCTCGTCCGTAGGAGTTTCTCCCAACATTTCAAGACCGCGTCGGGCATCATTCCACAGAGGAGTATCACGCCACAGTTCCATACCACGGGCATACAGCTTCGGGTTCGTAGCCTGTAATACCTTCATGTAAATATGTGTGTGTTCATGCATCGGGGTGTGAGCATTAAATAAATCCTCATTCAGAACAATCTTCTCGCCTGTCGCAAAGCCATACACAATACCATTACGGTTTCTCAAAGTGTCTGCCTTCACACCGTCTGATGACTCATCCAGCATTTTGTCGAAGGTCTCTGTGTCGCACACGGTTACATTGTCCTTGCCATAAATGTCAGTCAGAAGGCTGGTAAACGTGCTGCGCTCACCTGGTTCCATAGAAGCATAGCGTGTCACATCTTCTATCTCCTGCTTCAACTCGTCACTGAGGGCTATCTTCTCTATGGCATCACCACTCTGCTGCTCCTGTTGCAGGTAGCGGCCGAGTATCTCTTGCCAGTTTTCAGGAAGTTCCATCTTTACACCACGCTGACGAACGGGATTCCCGTTGTCATCGTATACACGGAAGTCTGTCAGCAACTTGTAATAGTTGGGATGAGAAACAGCCTTGTCACCACTCATGTCCACCACGCCTTCGTAGCAGAACATAGGGGTCAATCCGTGTTCCTTACAATAGTCAAGGTACACCTGCGCTGCCTTGCGGGCATCTTTGTGCTTTCGAAGCAACAGATTCCACTGTAGGGCCTTGCCGACAATCTCAAGACCAATCTCGGGTACATACAAGTTGTCAATAGACTTTCCATCCTTCTTCGTGTGATACCCGTCGTCCATACCAGTGGCAAGGTCATAGCCCGTCAGGCTCTTCATGACTGGGTTAGCTCCTGCAGCATGGTAAGCGAGAATCATGTGAATATTGGGGTTATCAAGTGCCCATTGAATGAATTTTACACTCGGTGCCACGATGGTGTTGCCCACACACGACCTGTATGCTGGGTTGTGGATATTCTGCATCGCAATGTCCACAGGGAAGCTCTCCACGCTGTAATAAGGTACGAGTTCCATACCGCCCTCGCGGTAACGACTGTCCGTCTTCGGGAGTGCGCCTGCAGGAACAAAGCCTGCATGCTCCCTCAGCCACTCATCATAAACTTTCGCATCCATGCCGAGAGCTTCGCGGTGCCAGTCTGCACCCTTGAAGATGTCTACGATAAGACTCTGATTCATCATCGCACCCGTGCGGCCAAACATCTCGGGCATAAACGGACGCTTCGTATAGAGGTGTTCCAAAGCTCTCGCTCCCTGCATCAACATAAACTGCTGATAGTAATCAAAGAACATCGTCGCACGGGCATCCTCATAGCTAAACTGGCGCAGGCCGCCGATTTTCGCAAGCTTAACCGGGTTGTACATCTCATCGAACAACTCTCTCGGAATGCTGTTCAAACTGAAAGGCACGGCATTCAGCAACGACTTACCACGGCTCTGACCCTGCGTAAGGAACTCCATCAGCCCTGTGTGAGCCAACTGATTATACAGGGCTGAGAAGGAAGAAGGCGACATCATGTCTGTGTATTCCATCCGACCGCGAAGTTCAGGAGACAGCAACATAAGCTTCGCAGTCTTCTTGATGGTATCAGCCTTGATACCTTCACCGTCCTTGGTAGTAAAGTTTTCCACGCGCTCCAATCCCTTTCCTCCTGCCAGCTCCGTAAGTATCTGTTCCTGCCCTGCTGTCAGTTCGCGTTTCTTGCCAATCTTCTCCACAGGCAATCCCGCAGCCTCTGCTACAGCGTTCCATTTGTCAGAAGCCTCCTTACTCTGTTTATATACCTTACGTTTGGCCTCTACATAACACATCACACACGGAGTCAGGAAGCCATGCTTCTGCAACACCTTCTTCAAAGCCTCCATCTGCGTAATGCCAAGGTGCGCTCCCTTACCCTCTGACACCATCATTTCGATAACCGCATTCAAGGCATCCTTCTTCACGCAGTTAAACGAGTAGTCCCACGACAGGTATTCGCCAGTGTTGCGAAGGATAGGCTGCTTGCCTGCCTCCTTGTTTTGGAATGCACCAAACATCGGGTAAGTATTGCCCATCGCTTTCACCGCCTCGGCAACCACTTCCGCCTGCGACATAATAGCGTCAACGGCCTCGGGGTCTAGCCCGCCGTCCTCCAAAGCCTCGCGCACCTGCTCCTTCTCCGCCTGCCAAGTGTTGTAATTTAATTCCACACTACCATCCTCAGCCTTCACCACAATGGGCTTGCCGTCAACGTCAAGCAAGGACACGTCTACATTTGTCTTATCGAAAGATTGTGCTACCTTTGCGGCATCAAGGACATTTGCAAGAATATCCTTGTACAGGGCAATACCTCCGTGAGGCTGTGACGCTGCGGTTTGAAGGGTATTGCCCTTTTCTATTTTATCAGCGACAAAGACCTCGTGAACATACAGACGGTTACCATTCGCATCATTCAAAGCCCGACAGAATACATAATTTCTTTTTCCATCATAGTTAATGGGATATGCAAAATAGTGATTGAATACATTGCCATCACGAGAAAAATCCTTCATGCTTCCCAAATATACTGCATTTACAAACCCTTCTTCCAGTGAGGTGATAGCATCTAACTTTGCCTGGCCATATCGGTGTGCCAATGAATTACCGATAGAATTGTCATCGATTACAACTTCTCCTATTTCGGTCTGATAATGCAAGGGAGAGGGTACGTGTTCCTCCCACCATTGTTCAGCAGCCTTCCGCGCAGACAATTTATCGGTCTTCACAATCTGGCCACTCGCAACATCAACCGCCGGAGCATTAACCAACTGTACCCCACGCTCATGCTTTTCCTCCTCTGACATTTCCAAAGGAGAAACCATATTCTTTTCCCCCTTCTCCCCTACCAGCTGGAAGCGAATACGCAATTCCTCCGTAGCCTCGTCTACAACCTGCTTACGTTGAGCCTGGTCACCAGAGGCATACGTTCTCACCTCAATACCCATTTGCTCCAGACGCTCTTTCAGAGCAGCATCCATGTCCGAAGGAACAACAGCCAGCTTCACTTCATCAAAACCTACAGCCCGGTAAGGCTTGGCCTCAAAATAGCGTGCACTCATATGCTGAATATCCTGCACGATGTCCGCAATCTCCTCGGCTGTCTCCATCGTAATGCCCGGATAAAACTTTTTCAGGTATTTGTGTATACCCTTGGCCGTATGTGACTTCGACACGGCATCATGAATATGCTGTTCCATTTCCATTGAACCCCAAAAACCGCTGCCCGAGCCGGGAATCTCTATTGCGGAAAGTCGGTCGGTAATCGCACTTCTCTGAGTTTGGTATTCTTCTTCATTTATGGTGCGGATACGCTCCTTAGCAGCCTTGCGAATCTCATCAATGGATTTATATTCGGCCTGTGCCAAACCGAATATGTTTCTGCCAAACAACCCCTCTCCGCCTTTGGCAGCCTGCTTCTGCATGGCAGCCACTACATTGTCAAGGGTTATTTCGTCATACAGCTGCTCCCACTTGCGTGCATTACCCGAGGGAGTGTATGCGTCCTTGTCGTTACGGACTCCCTTCTTCTCAACAATGCCAGAGAACATCTCTCCCAGCCATTCCTCAAATTGCTGCTGGTCTATGCGCCCGTCTATTTCCCTCTGAGTTGCAAATACATCGTCTACAACATTCCTGTTCCCGTGCAGGGCATAGTCCACAGCTTTTCTTTTGGCACCGTCAAGGTAAGCTCTTTCAACACGCTGGGGCTTTTGGTCTATATCTACATCCCCATATTCTTTATACAGACGCTTTATCTCGTCTCTCAGTTCTTCGAGACTCTCATTTTGCAATCTCTCAAGACCGATTTCCTCCAGCATCTTTTCATACAGGCGAATATGCTTGGGACTATATTTCTCTTCCTCGCGCTTGACATACTCCGTGACGGCATTCCCCATCTCCGCAAGATACATCTGCTTTGCATCATAGCTGTTCTTGAAGTACTCCACCAAATCGGTAACACCATTCGCACCTACCTTATTAATATAGTTGTCGGGATGGAACATCGCAGGGTTGTAAAAGGGCAAATCCTTTTCACGGGCTACATTGTTTGCTCTGCGGTATATCTCGGCTGTCTTCTTGTCATTCAGCTTATATCCCACACCCGGGAACACAGGTGTCCATGCATCCTCACCGTACACCTTGTTCCGCTTGTCCGTAGGATTGATGCTCTCCTTGTCAAATACCAACGAGATGTCACCAAAAGAAGTATGACCCACACCAGCCTTCGTGATGGCAATGCTCGGCATAGGGAATCCGCCGAGTTCCATCGCCTGTTTCAGCTTATCCTTCGTAATGTTGTGAACAGCCACAAGTTCCTTCCTGTCTTCCTTCATGCCCTCAGCCGCAGTCAGTTTCACCCGTCCGTTCAGAATGTCTGCCAGCGCAGCATCAGCCACCTCCTCAGCACTCTTAAAGTGAATGCCAAGCAAATCAGCCACCTTCTTCCAGAAGCTGTTCAGCGCGTCCTTCACGCGCTCAATCGCAGCCACCGCACTCGCACGGTCAAGCATCGAAACGCCCTCCTCCCGAGCCAGCCGTTGCTGTTCCGCACGCAAGCGTTCAGCACCGCGACGACCGCTGTAGTGAGCCAGTACTTCATCCGCAATCTCGTCCTCCGTCTTCAACTCGGGATATTTCGCCTTCACCTCATCCCATACCGGAGTTCCCTTCATCAGTTCCACCACATGCTTCCACTCCTTCGGGTTCTCCTTACGGAGCATGTCAGCCCAAAGGTGCGTCAACTCATGCACAGCCGTCTCAGTAGTAGCAATCTTCGGATCAAGGTAAACCTTGCCGCCCACCGTAAAGCCGTACGCCTCGCCGTTCTCGGTCTTGAAGAAACGCGCACCTTCCCCCTCGCCCATGTGGCTGTGGTCGAAAGCATCAAACTCCGCACCGCTGCCGTGGAATACGCGGTGTTCACGAACCAATGCCGACATTTTTGCGCTCTCATCAAGCACATTTTTGCTTGAATCGTAGGACATCATGACACCATTCAGTAACTTTGCAGCAGATAAAGAGCTGTTCGTACCGGGGTTGCTGGATTTATTTCCACCAACTAAAGTTCCTGCGAGCAGCTCTATTTTTGTTGCCTCATACGAATAGGCTTTATTATCTCTGACTGCATCCTTATATTCCTTAAGCGTAACCTTTACTCTGTAGACCTGCCCATCAATCTCTACAGCACCATAACAACGGTGAATCAGAACATCCTTGTTGATTTCATTGCCAACCTTTCTTACTCCATTCTCATCCTTTTTAAAGTCGGGAGTCGTTTCAACTTCAATACTTTTACAGATAACGTCAGGCAACACGCGAAGTACAGCTAAATGAACATCACGATTATCACTCTTCGCAACTGCACTCTCTGAAAGATACTTTCCAACAGCAGCCCCGCTTATTTTCACACGTCCCTTTCCGCCACTTTCCTCATTGGTCAGCGTTCGTACGATATGGTCTTTCGCCCACGTCTTTGCTTCGTCATAATTAGCAAAGCCATGATTTCTTTCAGCTGGTACAATTTCAACACTCCGAGATAAAAGCTCAGGTTCAACACGACCTACTGGGAACTGATTGTAATCATATTCCTCGCCGAATGCCATTTTTCTAGCCTTCCCGTTCACCTCATCCAGCACCCGTTGCCCCTCCTTGCTGTCCGTCACCACTTCAACGCCAGCAGCACGAGCCACATCGACCAACGCATCACGAAGCCCCGCCTCCGATTCACTCACAGGCTGTGTACCATCCTTGGCGCGAGCCTCACGAGCCTTGCCCGAAGCTTTAACTTCCGTTCCGACTTCCTTCCCTTTAGCCACCACCCAATCCATGAACTTGTAATAAGGAAGCGTTCTATAATCGAAAGAACCATTATCCGTGAACAATACGAACCCATCTTCAGCCCCAACCACGCGATAAGTAATTGTAACCAGTCCTCTGGTAACCTCATAAACCTTCCCTACCAGCTCATTGGACTCAGTTATAGGACCCATATGGAAGCGTTCAACCTCCTTCCTGCTGAGCGGATGGTCATAAAACGCTACATCAAATCCTCTTTCGTCCTTCCCAAGACGCAAATACCCATCAGGCAGCGTATCGATATCAGAATTCCGTCTATATTTATACTCCTTGGGAGTTTCGTCCTTGGAAACTTCCGCCTCTTCACCCTCTGCTTTAACCCGTGCGCCGACTTGCTCCGTTTCCTTGCTTTCCGTAACTTTGTCGGCAGAAAGATCATTACTTTGGTTTGATGCGTTGCCGTCCAGCTCTCCGCCGTTTTGTTCAGCTGTTTCGGAAGTAACATTTGCAGGAGCGGAACCTGTAGCAGAAGTCTCATTCACGCCCTTCTCCCAAAGCAATGGTCTTTTTTGCAAGTTGCTTACGCGTTCATTCCCCGAAGTACTAATACCAAGGAACTTACCACTACTTCCATCCACTTGAACAGCAATAGCCCGTTTCCCAACTTTTCGACGACCATTTTCAACAGAGAATACAAACGAACCTGGTTTGTCGCCAGCACGGACATGATCTGCATTCTTCATCACAGCAACTACGTATCTGACAGCATCCTCTTTACTACTTAATCCCAGCTCAGTCTTATGTTTAAGCACATGTTCCGCCATAGATTCCGTCAACGAGAAGGGAACAGGTGACATTCCCATAGCTTCAAACACCTCATTAGGAATAGACACAAGGTTAGTGTTACCAGCAGCATCTTGGTATAATCTACCGCCTTTACCACTATCCATTTCACTCAAGGAAAACGTATTAGTCTTCTCTTCCCCCTCCATTTGCTTACCACCTTCCTCCACTTCCGAAGCAACCTCATTCCCTTGCTCCGTTTCCTGACTTTCAGTAACTTTGCCAGCAGAAGAAGTGCTTTGAGGAGTTATTCCCGAGCCCTTTGTTTCATCCTCGGCATTATTAGGATGAGCATAGTCCAAACCTTGCTTCTCAGCCGAAGAAGTAGCCGCATCATTCGGAGTGCGCCAAATCACACTTTCTTCAGTCATAAGCCGCAATATCTTGTTGCGGCTTTTTTCTTGATTGGAAATGATTACTTCCTTACCGTCCCTGCTGACGCTCACTGAGGTGAAATAATAGAAACGTTCTCCATCTGGTTTAGTAAATGCTTTGATAAACAGATAAGAGGAAGGTCTTTCCGTAACATCACCTTCTTTAGCCGTACTTGCCTGTTCGATTATAATATCGGGACTTTCAAGAGTAGGCTTAATCATGCCCAACTTTCCATTACGCCCCTGGCGCATCAGTTTGGCAAATTGGTTTTCCCCCATCTTGACTTCCCCGATAGGAGTTTCAACCCTGCCATCTTCACCAAACAGAGAATCCCAATTTTCAATCGTCAACTCCATCTCTGGAACCGATTCAGCACGAGCCTCCATTTTATCAACAAAATCGGCGGCTTCATTTTGAGTAAATGAAGTCTTAGGCATAGAGGAATCAACGGCAGGTTCATGTGCAGCAGGCATTTCCTCCACTTCCGAAGCAGCCTCATTCCCAGCACCTTCCTCTTTGCCCGCTATTTGCTGACCACCGTCCTCAGCCCTATTCCCTTGCTCATCCTCCTCGCGCTTCATACGCTCAGCCTCTGCAGCCTCTGCCGATTGAGCAGCAAGTTCATCCTCCGACACACTACCATACTGGTTCAGCGCGTTCGGTACAGCAGTCTCTTCATAAGCCATACCGTCATCAGCATTCATACCATATCGATCCTGATAGTACTCCTCCCGTTCACGCTCATCGCGTTCAGCAGCACGGCGGCGAGCCTCCTCACGTCTGCGTGAAATGTAACCTGCCGGATGACCATCCTGCAACACATCAATAATAGCCTGTCGAATCGTGTAATCATCCGAAGGGAAACCTGCCATATCCGCATCCTCCATCAGCATTTCAGCTGCACGTTCCACAGACACACCACCATTCTCAGCAGAAGCCACCATACCAGGATACTTCTTCTGGTCATTCACCGAATAACCCGTTTCCGCACGGAAACTCTCAGGCGTAATCTTAATACGTCCATGACCGAGCGCACTAGCCACAACTTCATACACGTCCATAGGCTCATCCTTCGGCATATCTTCACCAAGTGCAGCTTCATGGCCACGGCCTTCAGCAGACACCGGGGCTTCATCACGGTGCGTAACCCGTTTCACCTCCTTCCCCACCTCCTTCCAGTAAGCCTCCTTTTCCTTTGCCTCGTCCAGTTCAGCCTGCCAGGCACGCTTCGCCTCCATATACTTAGCCTTGTTCGTTGTCATCTTAGGCTTCTTCCCCTCAATACGCTTCACCTCACGCGCTGCCTCCACCGAGTTCGCCTCCACAAACCCGTCAATCTCCTCCTGATCCATTCCCCCGTCATACAAGTCCGCCATCGTACGAGCCACAGGCACCTTGTGATAAAGCACCTCCTCTTCTCCCTTATTGTTCTTACGCGTAGGAATAGCTTCAACCCCCTTCGGAGTCGTACCAGTCTGCTCCGCCACAGGAGCTGCTCCCGTTACAGAATCCTGCGTAGCTTCCTGCCCGGCTGAGTCTGCATGAGGCACTTGCACACCTCCTCGCGCTCCTTCCTGCACAGGAGTGGCCTCTTCCGCCGCAGGAGTTTCTACCACAGCAGGAGACTCCACAGCAGGAGATTCAGCAACAGGAGACTCCACAGCAGGAGACTCAGCAACAGAAGCTTCAGCAGCCGCAGCGCGTTCCGCCTTCACACCAGCAATTCGTTTCCAGGATTCAAGCCGTTCCTCAGCCTCTGCAATGCGTCGTTTGCGTTCCTTCTGAGCCTCCATTTTTTCGTGGGCGGTCGCACCTGCGCGAAGCTTGGCATTCTTCGCCTTCTTCACCTTCTCTTCCATGTCCCTGACCATGGCATTGACAGTCTCCATAGCCAGCTCCTCGTCACCTTCCGCCTCTTCAACCAAAGCATCCCATGCCGCACCGGGGTCAGCCGCTTCATAGACAGGCTCACCCGTTTTCTCGTCCACAGGGATTTCATTGCGCTTCGGCTGTGCAGGTTCAGCGGCTGGTGCAACTTGTTCAGCCTGTTCCACGCCTTCACCTTCCGTCGATTTAGGAGAAGGCATCACCCCTTGTTGAGGACGCATATACCCCTTCGTACGTTCAGCCAGCTCAGAGTCCCACATTCTCACCGTTTCGCCCGTAGCATCATCCACGAGTTCCACAATCTTACCGTTAGCATCCTCCTGCGGTTCAAGCCCGCCCTTCTCACTAGGTCTCATTGACACCCTGCGAACAACCTTCAACGAACGGTCATTACCTTCCTCATCCGTTACAATCAAATTGTCTCCAGCCTCCACACGTTCAGGACTTCCCTCCGTGTAGTGGTCGGATTCAGCAGCCGATGATTCCTCGGTACCTTCAGTTTCGCCCTCGGTACCTCCAGTTTCGCCCTCCACAACTGGCTTCTTCATCATCCCCTCAAACTCCTCCGTAGGAATCACCTGTACCACCTGTCCCCTCCAAGGCTCATCCGTTCTCACCTCCACCCCGTCAGCCGTAACAGCCTGCACCTCAACCGACACAGAACCCTCCTCCGTCTCCAACGTCACCACGTCACCCACCTCATAGGCAGGCTTCGCAGGTTCGGTTGCATTCTCTGCTGTAGATTCGGTTGCATTCCCTTCCGCAGGTTCCACCGCCGCGCCTTCTGTCTCGTTCGCAGGAGCAAGTTCGCCGTCTTCGGCAGGTTTCTCTTCCGACAGTTCGGCATGCGTATTCGCTTCGAACGCCTTCTTCATCTGTTCACGGACAGAGGACTCGTAATAAGCGTTGACTTCTTCCGCGCTTACAGGTTCGCCTAGGGAGACGAAATCCGTCGCAGGGTGCATTTCCACCTGACCCGTCTTCGCATCAATCACGAAGATAGATTCGTCGCTCTTCATCGGATTAACGCTGCGATTTTTGCCTTCGCCTTCAAACACCAGGTTGCCCGATACAATCCACACAGGGCGAGAACCGTCCTTCGTTTTGACGGCTCCTGTCTGTACGGTACCATTTTCTCGGTGCGCATACCGCGCCATATTGGCGTGTACGTTGTCAATACGCGTGTTGGTGTCATCCTCCAGACGCATCTGCATACCCTCGTAACGGGAACGGGCGCGTGCATAATCCATCACGCGGTTAAGCTCTTCACCCGTTACGCCTCGATTACGCAGGTCGTCAACATAGTCAAACAGGTTCTCGCCGACCGTAGCATCCACCTGGTCAACCTCCACGCCAAGATACGCCGCCATGCGTTCACGCTCGTTCTCCAGCGCAAGTCTGGTGCGCGTCATCTCCTGCGGATCATTCAGCTCGTAGCCAGCATCCGCAGCATCGTCCAGCGAACTGCCTACGGGGTCAGCCGTCCCTTCCAGACGCTTGCTCTGTTCAGCGCGGCACAGACCCTCATACTTCTGCGCGGCGCGTGAGAAGTCTGCCACCGCGTTACGGAACTGAATCGGGAGTTTCTCGTTATCCATAATCTCACGCAGCGTATTCTTCTTCTCTTCTGCATTGCCAAGAAGAAGCTTGCTGCGCCACTCTCCCCACTGTGCACGGGCTTGCATTTTACCTCCGAGAGCGCGGTCAACGCGATTGCCTGCCGCCTCCATTTCCTGCAGCGCACCTCGCTTCGGGCCACGGTAACTGGCAAGCTTCGCACCGAACATGAAACCACCCATCAGCCCCACACCAAGGAAAGTCTCAATATTCTTCTCCAGGTTGAATACACCCGTCTGCTCATCCGTGTCAAGCGTCTGGTCACCGACAATCATAGCATTCTCAATACCGCCAGCAACCTCCTCGGCGTATTCGCCAATAGACCCGTTCCACTGCGTCTTCTTCGAGAAATCATCAATCAACTTGGCTGTCTTCGAAGCACCGACATCCTCAATGAACCGGTTCACTCCTCCGAGACGGAGCTTCTCCAGCCCCTTGCCTATAGGCTTACCGATCGCCTTTCCAGCACGCGTCAGAAGGGGGGCAAAATACTCACCGAGCATCTCAGAATGGTTCTCGATCGCCTGCGATTCGAATGACTTGAGGTAAGCCTCTGCCAATCCGTCCACATCGACCTTGCGTCCGCTGTACACAATCTGTCCGTTATCATTCACGCCGTACTGCACATCGCCCGTCAGCCGGCGCATCGTGTCCGCAATCACACGCCCCTGTCCCGTAGTCAACGCCATGGCATGCGCTCCTGCCACATCACCCGCAACTCTCGCACCGGCCTTGGCAAGCAGATACTTCTTGAAGTTGCTCTTCAGTTTCTCCTTCCCGTATTTCTTAAGCATGCCTCGCATACTCGCCTTCATGGCACCCTTACCCACACCCGATGCTGGGTTGATCGCCATCTCAAGCATAAACGGGAGCGACTCACCTGTAATGCTACCAGCCGTGTAGCCGTAACCAAGATAAAGTTCGCTCTCCTTTTCCACCATATTTTTATACGCAACCAAATCAAGCAGCTCTTGATCCTCCTTGGTCGCTTCTGTGCCTTTATCCACGGCATTAGCAGCATCGAGTACAGATTTATTCGTCTCCATGTCCGTAATACCGAAATCCCAAGTACTTATCTTCCCGACAGAATGAGCAAGTCCTCTCCAGGCACCGCCACCAAATCCAGCCAGTTTCTTGGCATTTCGCTCCCACGCATTCGACGAATCAGCAATCCAGGCATCACTCTTTTTTCCTGCCTCTGCTTCATCAAGCGTAGCAAGAGCATCTTCAACCTGCTTGAGCTGAGCATTTAGCGTCTTATATTTTTTGTCTCCCCACACACCTAAATTGTCAGCAGAAGGATTAAATCCAACACCACCTCCCCTTGGCATTGAACTAAGATATTTTAATGGGCCATCCCATATCTTCTTATATTTCTCTTCTTCAGCCCTCTTCACTTCCCCCCTACGCTGATTCATCTCCCTCTCAATCCGTTCCTTCTCCCTCATCAGATACGCCCGTTTATTCTCCCTCATAAACCGAGCTTCGTCCAGCTGACCCTGCTCAACGTCTGCCATCGCACGCGAACCATATTCATTCCCGCTTTCAGTAAGATACACAGTTTCATCCCTGCCATCGTAACGAGCCTTCTTTCGCTCGCGAACACGCGAATTATCGAATATATTATTACCCCCTGTCAAGTTCATTTTACGGACATTCAGCGGTTTTTTAGTTCGTTCCCGCGCATCTTGCATATCCAGCTCAGCCTGACGCATAGTCAAGTCCATGTCCGCCTGCATCAAGTCCATGTCTGCCTGTAACTGTCTCTTTTTATCTTCCGTCAGGGGAACTGCTGCAACAGTCTGAGGAGATTGATTAGCCACGGCCTTTGGAGCTGCCTTCTTAACAGTCTGCACGAAATGCAGTTCCTTCATCCAATCCTCATAGGACGGGGCATCCACGTCGCCGTTCGCGGACATCAGGTCGTAAATTTTCTTTCGGTAAGAATAGTTGTTGCTACCGGCAAATCGACTTTCGAAGTCGTCGTACGTGCGCTCGAAACCGCCGCTCTTAAGCGTGCCGTATATCTCCTTAAGTTTGTTTCTATGTAATGGCATATTGTTGCTTTTCAGTTTGATGATTAAATACCGTTGGATGTTGAATATTTCTTCTTCGGAGACTTCTCCTCGGCCTTCCCCTTCTTCTTCGGATACTTCTTATCCACCTCCTCCTTGGTCATCGGGCGGTTCTTTGCCCTTGTCGTCGTAGACGTAGTCTCCCCAGTCTTCTTCGTATTACCCTTGTGATCAATCTTAAAGACATCGCTCTTTCGCGTAGACGAATGCTCATCCTCTATGAGAGTCCCGGCCACGCGTGCATTAGCCTCTGCAGCTGCCTTCGAGTGTGCATAGTGAACATTCCCGTCCTGATCATACCACGGAAATTCCCCAGGTCTTCCGTTGCCTCCTCCACCGCTCCCCTTCTTACCAGCACCCGAAGCCCTGTTGCGATAGTATGACTGCGCATGCTGCAACTCTACAGCCTTGATGGCATTCGCATATTCCACCCCGTCAATCTTCCCTTGCATATACTGCACACGTAAGTCTGCAAGTACTGCATCCTTATTCGCCTTCGCCTCCTTGATCGCAATTTCGCGTTCCCACTTATCGCGCTCCCATTCACGCTGCTCCTTCGCCTCTTCGTCCGCCTTCCGCTGACGCTCCAACACCCTCAGCTTACCGTCCTCAGCATCCTTAATCTGAGCCAGCTTATACAGCCTGTCCAGATACTTCTCCCTGTTCGCCTCCCGTTCAGCCTTCGCCTTCTCCCACCTTGCACGGTTCCGCTCACTCATCCCCTGCGCATGATTGTACATATTCGGCGCACCGCCAGCCGTAAAAAACAAGTTCGCCAGCGCACTGCCCATATCCGCAATCCCCCCGATCACCCCCTGCCACTTCTCCCGTTTCTCCCTCGCCTTCTTCTGCGCATCCGTCTCCGCCTTGTAACGCGCGGCATCCTGCTCCAATGCCCCGATAATATCCCCGAAGCTGCCATACTTCGGTTGCGCCACATCCGCGTTCACCGCAGCCGAAGCAGGCTTATTCTCTACAGGAGCTTCCGTCGGCACATACCCACGCGCACCACGCGCCTGTTGCAACTGTTCCTCTGTCAGCACAGGTGGCTGAGCCGACACCATATTATTCTTATCCTTATTATCCGTCATTCGTGACTAATTATTGACATCATGAAAACATTGAACCAATCCTCCGACAGCCCTTTCTTCCCCTTCTAACCCATCCCATCCCCCCTTCCAGCCGACACATCACCATCCAGCCAGCCCACAAAATCGCATATCCCCTACTCTTTCTTTTTCCCGAACAAGTCACCAATCACCCCACCCAAGCTCCCCGCAGCATCCGCCACCCCCATCGTAGCCTGAGCAATTCCCGCCGCAGTCCGCCCGTTCATCCCGTTCAACTGTTCGTTCAGAGCCGCCTTATTCTGCTGGTACTGCTGTTCCACCGCATTCTTCTGCGCCTCCCCCGCCACAGCAATCTTCGCCGCAGCATCCGCCATAGCCTCTGCATTTACCTCACGTGCCGCCGCCATCGCCTCCTCCGTCTCCCCCATCACCGCCGCACGCCCTTCCGCCGCACGGTTCCTCTCCCTCACCTGTTCATCCAGCTTAGACATCATCAGCTGCGCATCCGCCCGTTGCGTCGCGTCTTCATTGTATCTTCTGTTATACCATTCCTCATTCTCCTTCAGCTGTCCCCTGATCTGTCTTTTCGCCTTCCGCGCCTCCCTCCGCGCCTTAATACCACCGAATATACCTCCACCAAGCTTCATCGCCCCGCCAATTATACTTCCTATCATATCTTTATCTCGTATACTGACAAAAGTTATTATTACGGTGCAAATCTATATCCCCAACTTTGTTCTTCATTGATAAGTTTAGTATGCCCAGACAAAAAAATGACGGACGCGGTCGCCTTGGTGGAAGAACCGCAGGCACCCCCAACAAAGACAAACCCCTAAAAACCTTCCTTCGCGAGCACTCCCTGCTCTACTTCACCCCCGACCCCGAGACAGGCCGCAGCCAATACGACCTCGACATGGAAGCCCTCGATCCGCGCGACCGAATCGACGCAGAACTCAAGCTTCTCAACTACACGACTCCCAAGATGCAAGCCACCACCGTCGACATGGCCATCACCGACGACAAGCAGACCCTCTCCTCCCGACTGGCACAATTGGCAGAAGAGGAACAATAAATCCGATTGTTCGCTAAATTGGAAACAATTATTATCTTTGCGCCATCAGAACCCCCTATGAAAGAAATCGAAAAAGCAGAAACATTGAAAAAAGAATACTTCAACGAAAAAAACAAATAACCATGGCAAAGATTCAATTAACTCCACTCAGCGAAGTCGTAGACGAAGTATGGGGTCCAATCGGCACACCCGAGCGCGATGCAATGGAAGCACAACTCAAAGAAGACATCCAAGCCTACTCTGTTGGAGAAGCAATCAAAAAGGAGCGTCTCAAACAAAACCTCACACAAGAGGAATTAGGTGAAAGAGTCGGAGTAAAACGCTCCCAAATATGCAAGTTGGAGAATGGCAAAAGCTCCATCACCCTTTCCACCATGAGCAAAGTATTCAGAGCATTAGGCATTGCCACCGCCACTCTCGATCTTGGAACAGGTGGCAAAGTCGCATTGTGGTAACACCCGGGTCATAAGTCTCATTGTGTTATCCTCTGGTCATAAATACCATACAAATACAGCGGATTCAGTCAGAGCGGCTGAATCCGTTTTCTTTTTAAATCCATACTACTCCTTTACTACTTAGTCACTACTTCTTACTACTTCTAGTGTTACTTCAATAAATATTCAATAAGCACTCATTTTCTTTGCACTAATGAGTATTACCCGAAAATATATGCCCACCTTTGCACCGTTCGCACCGAGGGCATCCCCTTCACTCCTCCTCCACTCCCTCCCCGAGGTGCGAACCCCAATAAGAACGGCCAGCTCTTCCATCCTTAGAGCTGGCCGTTATCGTATATCCCCCGCACCTTGTGAAGAAGAATGCGGGGGACTTTAAGTTTACAGGCAAGAGGAGTTATTCCTCCCCATGACAGGCAGGATGATTAAACAGCCCTTTTCAAGGTGGTTAGCTTCAACTAGATGCAACAGATAGCCAGAAGCTTGATTTGCCTATTAAAATAGAATCTCTACCTTTGCTCCTAGAAAGCCAGCCAATAGGTAAAAGTAATGCACTTTTGTTACCAGTTTGTTACCCACCTACTTATAAACAGCTCGTTTTCTTTTAAAAATCAACGGTTTTAATCAACAAAAAAACAAAATATAAGATTATGTACACAGTAGACGAACTCAACGACCGACTGATTGACCTTTCATTCTCTGAAGATATTGGTGATGGCGACCATACCACCCTGTGTTGCATCCCTGAGGATGCGATGGGTAAATCAAAGCTGCTCATTAAGGAAGAAGGCATCTTGGCAGGTATGCGCATCGCGAAGGAAATCTTCCACCGCTTTGATCCCACCATGGAGGTAGAACAATTCATGGAAGACGGCGCACACGTGAAACCAGGCGATGTGGCAATGATTGTCACGGGCAAAGTACGTTCGTTGTTGCAAACGGAACGCTTGATGCTTAACGTGATGCAGCGCATGAGCGGTATCGCTACGATGACGGCGAAGTACGTGAAGCGTCTGGAAGGTACGAATACCCGTGTGCTTGATACGCGCAAGACGACTCCGGGTATGCGTATGCTGGAAAAGGAAGCTGTAAAAATCGGTGGCGGCGTAAATCACCGCATCGGCCTCTTCGACATGATTTTGCTGAAAGATAACCACGTGGATTTTGCGGGTGGCATTGCCAATGCACTGGATCGTTGTGCCGCTTATCAGAAGGAGAAAGGACTGAATCTGAAAGTGGAAATTGAGTGCCGTTCCTTTGACGAAATTCGCCAAGTAATGGAACACGGTGGTGCTGACCGCATTATGTTGGATAACTTTTCAGTGGAAGACACGAAGAAGGCTGTCGAACTGATTAATCACCGTTTTGAAACGGAATCGAGCGGCGGCATTACTTACGATACGCTTCGCGATTATGCTGAATGCGGCGTCGACTACATTTCGGTAGGTGCATTGACGCATTCGGTAAAAGGTTTGGACATGTCTTTCAAGGCGTGCTAAACATTGTTTTAGCTGTGAGATTATGAGGTTATAAAGTTACGCTTCTTCACCCATCAAAAATTGAGGAGGCAAGGTGATAAAGTAGAGGATTACAAGTATTCGATAAGTATTGCTATTGAACTTACGAATAATCCATGTTCCTCAGTGGTACTTTACAGCCAACGTAACTTTATAACCTCAGATTTTAATATCTAACTCTTCCTATATTATACATTACATGAAGAAACAATTCTTAGGTAAAATGGCATTTGCGCTGTGTGCTACCTTGGCAGGAAGTGTTCCCAGCGAAGCATGCACCAGTTTTTTGGTCGGCAAGAAGGCTTCGACGGACGGTTCGGCATTTATTACCTACAACCAAGATGATTACGGCATGTTTGGCCGTTTGCTCTATATCCCGGCTGCAGATCACGCTCCTGGCACCATGCGCCGCGTGGTAGACGGAGATACGAATCATTACCTCGGTGAAATAGCGGAAGCTCCGCATACCTATGCGGTGATGGGTTACATCAATGAGCACCAGGTAGGCATCACGGAAACGACCTTCGGAGGTCGAGAGGAGTTGATGGATCCGAAGGGTATCATTGACTATGTGAGCCTGATGACGATTGCGTTGCAACGTTCGAAAACTGCACGCGAGGCTATCCAGGTAATGACGAGTTTGGTCGATCAATATGGCTATGCTTCGAGCGGTGAAAGCTTCTCGATTGTAGACAAAAACGAAATCTGGATTTTGGAGATGATTGGTAAGGGTGCGGACGAAAAGGGTACCGTATGGGTGGCGGTACGCATTCCCGATGACTGCATAGCCTGTCATGCCAACCACAGTCGCATTCATAAATTTAACCGAAAGGATAAGCAAAATGTGCTTTGTTCGAAAGACGTAATCAGTTTTGCTCGTAAGAAGGGTTACTTTAATGGTAAGGATGAAGATTTCTCATTCTCATCAGCTTATGCACCTGCAGACTTTGGCGCAATACGTTATTGCGAGGCACGCGTATGGAGCTTCTATAACCGTTGGGTGAAGGGCATGGATCGCTATTTGGACTTTGTAGACGGTCGGCACATCGGTCAGACAGAGGTAATGCCGCTTTACTTTAAGCCGAAGCAGAAACTATCGTTACAAGACGTGATGCACTCGATGCGTGACCATTACGAAGGTACCCCCTTTGACGTAACGAAGGATGCAGGAGCAGGTCCTTACGGTGCACCGTATCGTCCCACGCCGCTGGAGTGGGAACATGAGGGCAAGCGTTACTTTAACGAACGTCCCATCTCAACACAGCAGACTGCGGGTACGTATGTGGTACAAATCAGACCGCAACTGCCCGACGCAGTAGGTGGCATCGTATGGTACGGAAACGATGATCCGAACATGGTACCCTATACGCCGGTGTATTGCTCAGCCAAAGAGGCACCTGCTTGCTACGACCCGAAGGATGCAGACGGAGTTACCTTCTCCTGGAAGTCGGCTTTCTGGATTCAAAACTGGGTTTCAAACATGACGTACCCGCGCTATAACCAATTGTTCCCAAGCTTGAAGGAGGTGCGGAATGAGTTGGAAGGTCAGTACATCAAGGATGTGGCTGCAGTCGACCAAAAAGCGTTGACTTTGCTGAAGGAAGCTCCAGCTCGCGCTAAGGCATATTTGACGGATTTCTCTAATCGCTGTGCCAACGAGATGCTGAACCGCTGGATACAGTTGGGACAGTACTTGGTAGTGAAGTATAATGACCAAACGATAAGACCAGAGAAAGATGGCAAGTTTGAATTGACTCCAGACGGACTGGGTGCTCGTCCGGAACGTCCAGGTTATAGCGATGCGTACAAGAAAGTCATCGTAAAGGATACAGGTAACAAGTACTTGGTTCCCTAACTCTTCGAGAACTTCAAATACAAATATATTTCATGCAAAGGCTCTGAAACAAAGGCACAACTCCTTTGCTTCAGAGCCTTCCCTGGATAAGCAGGTTTACTCACCCACGAGAGAAGTATGTGAGCAGAAAAGTGTACTAACATCGTAGCTGTTGCTGAAAATAGATTTTTCGACACACCTTTCTCTTGAGTGAACGAAATGAATCTGCTCCTAAACTGCTTAATTGCTGAATCGCGTTACGGCTTAAAACGAGTGAACACGCGCGAAGCGATGATGCGAAGTACAATTCCGGCTTACCCTATAAACAGACCCCATCCCATGCAACTACTCTTAGCTTCTGCAAAGCTGATGCACGACCAGACACCCACGTTACCCCTTGCCGAATTAAGCGAACCTGCTTTTGAGCAGGAAGCTCGCTGCTTTGTAAACGACTTGAAGGCTTACATGCCCGATGAACTGCAAACGCTCTATCAATGCAATGAGACGATTGCACGCCAAAATCATGCACGCTTTGCAGCATTTGAGCGTGAATCACCAACTATTCCGGCATTATTTGCCTATAACGGGCAAGCTTACAAACACTTGAATGCCAACACTATAGATTTAGATAGCTTAATCTATGCTCAAAGTCACCTTTGGATAGTATCTTTCCTATACGGATTGCTTCGTCCGCTGGATGGCATTCATCCGTACCGCTTAGAGGGACGTGCCGAATTGGCCACTGCTGGCGGAAAAACGCTCTTTGAATACTGGAGACCGAAACTGACCGAGCTGCTCGTGAAGGCGGTGAAGGCCGATGATGGTTGCTTAGTGTGGCTGGCTCCCGATGAGTTTACGCATTTGGTAGATTGGAAACGCTTGAATAGAGAGCTGAAGGTTGTCCGCCCCGTCTTTCAAGTGGAAAAGGACGGAAAGCGACGTACACAGGCGGTGTGGGCAAAAACGTGTCGCGGGGCGATGGCGCGAATGGTCTTGCTGAAACGAATCTCTAGGCCCGAAGACTTACCTGCCTTTGCCTACGAGGGCTTCCATTACGAGCCCGCTGAAGGGGATCAGGAATATCCTTTATTCGTCAGATTCAATCTATAAGTAATATTTGCTCGAGTAAAAATTAAACTTCGCACTCGCGAGCGAATGAATGCGCTTAACAAGTGGTAAAGGATGGAAGGTTGACAACGGAATGACATTTCGCAAAAGAATCGCTAAAATCTTCCCTTATATTTTTTACGCAAGGCTTTGGAGATTCAAAATCTTTTCTTCAATTTTGCAAAGCGAATAGCACATATTCATTTATTAAATACGTTCATTATCATGGAAAACAATGTACAGTCTCTCAGTGGACTTAAAAAAGAAGATTTCCAAAGAGTCATAAAAGGCAAAGAGGTAGACCTCTATTTCCTTCGCAATGCGAACGGAATGGAGGTGGCTGTCACCAATTACGGTGGTTCACTCGTTGCGATTATGGTTCCAGACCGCGATGGCAAGTACGCAAACGTGATTCAAGGACACGACAACATCGAGGATTGCATCAACTCTCCCGAACCCTTTTTGAGCACCCTGGTTGGTCGCTACGGCAACCGTATTTGCCATGGCAAGTTCAGACTCAATGGCAAAGAGTATGACTTGGCCATCAACAACGGTTCCAATCACTTGCACGGCGGACCTACCGGTTTTCATGCCCGCGTATGGGATGCAGAACAAATCAATGAGCGTACGCTCGTGCTCCGTTATGTTTCAGCGTATTACGAAGAGGGCTTCCCTGGTGAACTTTCGATGACCGTCATGTATTCGCTGAGTGACGACAACGAACTAAAGATAGACTACAAAGGCACTACAAACAAGAAGACGGTGGTCAACATGACTAGCCATGGTTTCTTCTCACTTGCTGGTATTGCCAATCCTACTCCTACTTGTGAGGACGTTATCTGCCAGATTAACGCAGATTTCTACATTCCAATTGATGAAAACAGCATTCCTACGGGCGAAATCCGTAGCGTGAAAAGTACTCCCTTCGACTTTACGACTCCTCACCGTGTCGGCGACTTCATTGACGACACAGACAATGAACAGATTCGCAATGGTGCGGGTTATGACCACTGCTTTGTGCTCAATAAAAACGAACCGGGCGAGCTGACCTTTGCAGCTAAGATTATAGAACCGAAGAGCGGACGCTCGATGGAAGTGTACACGACGGAGCCAGGCGTGCAATTCTACTCTGACAACTGGGCTGACAGCTATAAGGGTCAGCACGGAGCTACTTTCGGACGTCGCTCAGGACTCTGCTTCGAAGCACAACACTTCCCCGATAGTCCGAACCGCGCTTACTTCCCGCCCGTGGTTCTGAAACCCGGACAAGTATATACGCAAAAGACAATCTATAAGTTTGGCGTAGAAAAATAAATGGATATCCACAACATTGTATCGGTTAAAAGATTTGGTAATGAAGTACTTATGCTTCGGGTGCGAATCGAAAGGTTCTACTGAACAAGTACTTGGACTAGCCGCAAGACTCCGAGACTTTTAGCCGATACATTGGTTTTCTATTTAGAACAAATTTTACCAATGATCAGCCCATGAGGTTTAGAAGTAAAAAGTGTATGCTGAAAGTCAATGCTTGATAGCTCTACCTTCGAACTCAACCTCTCTTTTATGGTATATTGGTAGCGTACGCTTTTTTTTAATCTCCTAATCTTCGAACATCTATTTAATCACTAACTAATTATCTTTCTATTTTAAACGACATGAGTAATTCTCAGAAACAGTGGGGAGCCATCATCGTGATGATCGCGCTCTTCGCCATGATTGCCTTCGTGACGAACCTCTGTACACCGATGGCAACCATCATCAAGAACCAGGGCGAAATCTCAAACGTACTCGCTCAGATTGGTAACTATGGTAACTTCGTAGCTTACTTGGTAATGGGTATCCCCGCTGGTATGCTTATCGCTAAGTTTGGTTACAAGAAGACGGCGCTTATCGGTCTCATTGTAGGTATGCTGGGTATTGGTATTCAGTGGTACAGTGGTCAGATTCCCGTGGAAGGCAATGTAGGTCTTGTATTCGGTGTGTACCTTGTAGGTGCTTTCATCGCTGGTCTCTGCATGTGTATCCTTAACTGCGTAGTTAACCCGATGCTCAACCTCCTTGGTGGCGGTGGAAATTCTGGTAACCAGTTGATTCAGATTGGTGGTGTGTTCAACTCTTCTGCAGCTGTAGCTTGCTACATCTTGATGGGTGCGCTCATTGCTGATGCTTCGAAGGCTAAAATTGCGGACGCTACGCCCGCACTCTTGATAGCCTTAGCAATTTTCGCAATCGCATTCGTCGTAATCTTCTTTACGAAGATCGAAGAACCTGAACAAGCTCCCGTTCGCGTAGACCTCATCAAGGGCGCAATGAGCCACAGCCACTTCGCACTCGGTGCTTTGGCTATCTTCCTTTACATGGGTATTGAAGTTGGTGTGCCTAACTTTGTACAACAGTATCTCATTGCCGATGGTATCCCTGCTTCTACGGTAGGTATGTTGGTTGCTGTTTACTGGTTTATGATGTTGATTGGTCGTTTCGTAGGTGCCAGCATCGGTAGCAAGGTGAGTAGCCGCACCATGATTACCACGGTTTCGACGTTGACCATCGCTCTGGTTGTATTCGGTATGTTTGCTCCCGTTGACGTGAAGGTAAGCTTCCCGGGTGTTGACTGGGGTAGCCTCACGATGGTATGGCAGGATGTACCGGTTGGTATCTTTGCTTTCCTCCTCGTAGGTCTCTGCACTTCTGTAATGTGGGGTGCTATCTTTAACATGGCCGTTGAAGGTCTTGGCAAATACACGGCTATCGCCAGCGGTATCTTTATGACGATGGTGTTCGGTTGCGCTGTGATGATGTTCATCCAAGCTTCTGTAGCTGACGCTGTAGGTTATATCAACAGCTTCTGGGTAGTCGTATTCTGTGCTGCTTACCTCCTCTTCTATGCTTTGGTAGGTAGCCGCGTAACTAAGCGTGAAGAATAATTCGTATTAACTAACCTCCAGGCAATAGTGAGAGAGGAATTTGCTGCGTGAAGACTGAACATGGGTATGAAAAAGGGGCTTCTCCCCTACTCTCTGCTTTGCAACTTATACTCCTCAACTTCCGCTCTTGCCTTGCCTCTATAAATTTTACAACTCATGAAATTAACAATCGAAGATGTAAGAAGCCGTTTCATTGAACACTTTGACGGCACCACGGGATCAGTATATGCTTCACCCGGTCGTATTAACCTTATCGGCGAACATACCGACTACAATGACGGTTTCGTGTTCCCGGGTGCTGTACAGCAAGGCGTTATTGCCGAAATCAAGCCGAACGGTACGCGCAAGGTTCGCGCATACTCTATTGACTTGAAGGATTATGTAGAATTCTCTTTGGACGACGAGCAGGGGCCTTCTGCTACGCACTTCCGTTTCATCTTCGGCGTCTGCCGCGAAATGATGAAGCTAGGCGTGCCTGTTGAAGGTTTCAATACGGCTTTTGCTGGTGATGTACCCCTTGGCGCAGGTATGTCTTCTTCTGCTGCTCTCGAAAGTACTTATGCTTTTGCATTGAACGATCTCTTTGGCGAGAATAAAATTGATAAGTTTACTTTGGCTAAGGTTGGTCAGGCTACGGAACACAACTACATCGGTTGCAACTGTGGTATCATGGATCAGTTTGCATCTGTATTTGGTAAATCAGGTAGCTTGATACGTTTGGACTGCCGCTCTTTGGAATACAAATACTTCCCCTTTGATCCGCAGGGTTACAAGCTTGTTTTACTTAACTCTCAAGTAAAGCACGACTTGGCTTCTTCTGCTTACAACGATCGTCGCAAGAGCTGCGAAAATGTTGTAGCAGCTATTCAGAAGCACCACCCCGAGGTAGGTTCACTTCGTGATGCTACTTACGACATGTTGGATGAAGTCCGTGCAGAAGTTAGCGAAGAAGATGCATTGCGTGCTAAGTACGTGATTGGTGAAAAGTATCGCGTACTCGAAGTTTGCGTTGCATTGGAAGAAGGTGACTATGAAGAAGTTGGTAAAAAGATGTATGAAACGCACTACGGTCTTAGCAAGGAATATGAAGTTTCTTGCCCCGAACTTGACTTCCTCAATGAGGTAGCTCACAGTTGTGGCGTAACGGGTTCTCGAATCATGGGCGGTGGCTTCGGCGGTTGCACAATCAACCTCGTAAGCGATGACCTCTATGAGAACTTCATTGAAACAGCTAAAAAAGCATATAAGGAGAAGTTTGGTAAAGAGCCTATTGTAATTGATGTTGTTATCGGTGACGGCGCTCGTAAGCTTTGCTAAAATTCTGCATATACTTATTGTAATAATATGAGGGTGGATTCTAGTTGAATCCATCCTCATATTATGTTTAAGTCTATGTTGGGATCCAATGTTCATAATGAAGCATCAGTCAAATTATTCAATGGTTCTATGGGTGATAGCTCAAAATTATCTATAGTTTCAGCATGTATGAACCAATTCAGTTACTAGGGGTCTAAGACACACTTTTGGAGACAGTATCACAGTATCAACCGAGAGATAGCTTTATACTGAAAAGTTCCACTAAAGAGGAACCGATTACTATCTATCTTATCGATGAAGTCAGGGATATAGCTCTTGATGCTTATTCCATTGGTATAAGTGAAAGAATGGTTCATGGGTGGGAATATCCAGACGAATATGACAATAATGGGGATATCCCTTCTGATGCAGTGTTCATTTCCAAAGAGGTGTACTACAAGGTTAAGGATCTTATGAAATCATTTGTAAATGACTCGCATAACTATATTCAGGAAAATGTCATTGCAGGTGATTTTGTCATTGAACCTAAAAGGTATTATTATGGTAGGTTTATAGAAATTGTCCCCAAAAATGGAGCCAACAAAAGAAGTCTTGGAAGAAGCTAAAACACTGCCTGCACTCACTATTTCCAATCTCTATCAGGAAATCATCCGTAACGGTATCAAACACCCAAAGATTGTACTGGCACAAGCCATTCTGGAAACGGGCTGATTCCGTTCACCGCTCTGCTGGGACAGGCACAACCTGTTTGGTCTTACCAAGACCAAAACCAGAAAGTACTATGAGTTCAACCATTGGATGGAAAGTGTCCGGGCTTACTTATACCAAGGTGCAGTATCGGTATGGTCAAAAGAACTGGATAAACTCCAGCGATGTAGATTATCTGAAATGGCTACGTGCCATTGGCTATGCGGAAGACCCGAGATACATACAAGCAGTGGTACAAGTGAAGAAACAGTATCTGTAGCTTGGAAGGCCAAAGAAAAAGCACCTTTCTTTGCTCATTTCCATACTTTTTACGAACTTCGTGTCATTACTGAAACAACTCAGAAGAAGAAGAAACAACTATATAATGAAAGAAGAATGCTTGATATGCCAGGCTCCGCTGGAATATCTGGAAACGGAAACGCTGATGGAGTGCGCACTCTGTCACCGACAGGAAATGAGCCAAACGCGCTGCATTAACGGACACTATGTCTGCAACGAATGCCATACGAAGGGAATGGATGCCGTAATCGGTTACTGTCTGAATGAAACATCCAAAAATCCTGTCGAAATACTGGACCACCTGATGAGCCTGCCTTTCTGCCACATGCACGGACCAGAACATCATACGCTGGTGGGTGCTGCCCTCCTGACCGCCTACCGCAATGCCGGAGGTGAAATCGAGCTACTGACGGCCTTGAAGGAAATGTTGGCACGGGGACAAAAGGTGCCGGGTGGTGCCTGCGGGTTTTGGGGAAGCTGCGGGGCTGCCATCAGTACCGGTATGTGCATGTCCATCCTCTCCGGTGCCACCCCGCTCACTCAGGAATCCTGGGGACAAAGCAACCTGATGACGGCCTGGTCGCTGCTGAAAATCGGGGAAGTGGGCGGTCCACGCTGCTGCAAGCGTAACTCTTACTTGTCCCTTCAGGCGGCTGCCGAATATATCCAAGAAACAAAGGGTGTCACACTGGAAATGAAACCCATTGTCTGCCACCGCTCCGACGCTAACAACCAGTGTATCGGAAAGCGTTGTCCTTTTCATCCCTCACATTCCATCCCTCAATCATGAAAATACTGATACTTTGTACCGGAAACAGATGCCGAAGCCAAATGGCTCACGGCATCCTGCAACAACTGGAACCTTCGTTTAAAGTCCATTCAGCCGGCGTTCGTCCAGCCAGTGAAGTTCATTCCCTGGCTGTTCAGGTGATGAAGGAAATAGGCATCGACCTGAGCCATCACTATCCGAAACAGGTAGACTGCTATCTGAACCAACCATGGGACTATGTCATCACGGTCTGCGGAGGTGCCCGTGAAACCTGTCCGCTCTTCAGGGGTGAAGTCAGACACAGACTGCACATCGGCTTTGACGACCCCGATGCGTTCACGGGGACACCGGAAGAAATCATCACCGAGTTCAGAAGGGTGCGTGATGAAATACGCATCAGCTTCGAGCAACTGGCACAGGCTATCAGAGAGGAAGAATCCTGACATTTCAAATACGATATGGCTAAGAAGAAACACAAAAAGAAGGTAGAGACTGCTTCCTTTGTGAAGACAGAGAAAGACTTCGGTCTGTGGGAGGACTACATGGCTTTCGGACCACAGTATGATACTACCAACGACTGTCCGCTTATCCCCGGTGAAACGGAATGTGTACAGGAACTTCCGTTCAAGAAACTAAGTGCGGAAACCAGAAAGGCACTCCGCTCTTCCATGGTCAACCGGGTGGTGGAATACTGGCAAAGTGAAAGGCTCATTCCTGAGGGAGGCATCGTCAAAGAGCTACGTAAGGCGGCCATTCAAGAAACTTACCAGCTTACCGATCAGTATGCCAAAGACAGCGATGAAGTCAAGCATCTGCAGAAATAGTATTGTACAAAGTATCAACAAGGAACTACGTAAAGAAAAGAAGACCCAATCCTGATGATGACGAATGAGAAGCAGGAAATAATCCAGAACTCGGCATCGTACAAGCTGGTACATGCGATAGCCCAATGGATGGACCGGCGCTTGCTGGATCCATTGATAGGTTTGGTGTTGCCCGGCTTCGGTGATGCGCTGACTTCTGTTTTTGCAGTGCCTTATCTTTATCTGAGCATTGTCAAACTGAAAAGCATTCCCTTGACACTGGCCATTGTCTGCAACATCCTTCTGGATGTACTCATCGGTATTATTCCTTATATAGGAGTAGTCGGTGATGTCTTCAAACGAGCATTTACAAAAAATACGGCCATGATAAAGGGGTATGTGGAGGGCAACAGAGCCATCATGCAGGAGATAGACCGGAAATCGGTAGGTATGGCTTTTCTAATCGTTATTCTCTGCGGACTTATCTATGCTATGGTATTGGCCGCAGTAAAAATTGTGGAATGGGTTGGTTCCTTTTTCTAACAAAACGGATATGAGAGCAGAACGAGTGATTATAGTCAAGCCTTATGCCTCACCTATAGGGGTATTGCTGCTGGGTTCTTTTGAAAACAGGCTCTGCCTGTGTGACTGGCGCACAACAGCTGAACATGGCCGACGGATTGACGAACGGCTGCAGACCAGACTTTCTGCGACCTATTTGGAAGGAACAAGCGAGGTGATTGAAACAGCTCAATCCCAACTGGAAGAATACTTTGCAAGAAAGAGAACTGCATTCCAAATGCCTCTTCTGCTTTTCGGAACTGATTTCCAACGGAGTGTATGGAAAGAATTACTACAGATTCCCTACGGAAGCACCCAAACCTATAAGGAGTTGGCTTGCTGTATCGGAAAACCTGCTGCCATCCGTGCAGTAGCCAATGCCAACAATGCCAATCCTCTCTCCGTCATCGTTCCTTGCCACCGGGTGATTGGTAGCAATCGTAAACTGACAGGATATGGAGGTGGTCTGGAAATCAAGCGGCAACTGCTTTGTCTGGAAACCGGAATGAATGGCTTATAGAAAAAGAACGATGTATCTTACTAAACAGAGCAAATGCACCGGATAGAACGCATACTTCGTCACCTTGCCATGGATGAACCCGCGTTTTCCATCATAACGAGCAATCACCAGACATGCCAGCAAAGCGCCAACTATCCCATAGTGCATCATCAGCGGAAAGGCACAGAATAGCTGCGCCTTTCTACCGGAGGGAAAAGAAGGTCTACTGACGTTCCTCAGCAGGTGGAACACCACCATCATCAGAATCCCTCGCCACTGATAGTCCACACCCAACCAAGTGGCGAAGCCAGCTATAGAAAGGATGACAGTCCCACAGAGGATGCCATCCTTTTTTGATCCATTTTTTGAGGACGGCTGCAGTCAAATGCCCAAACATAACTCGTGTAGTTCCCATATAGCGTTCCAGATGTGCCACTGCAAGCTGATAGTTCTTGGCATTCCGCTCATGTCCGTCAAGTCGCATCTGCCGGATAAACATACGAGAATAATCACTGAAGCAAACTTCTTCATCCGTTTTAAGAAGATACTCTATAATTTCACTGACAGACCAAAGAGTAGTGTTGGCTCTGTTCAGTCGGTCAGTGTATTGTCGAACGAGCATTGAGCAATACTCATTTATTGCTGTCCGATAAAAGTTTTTCTGCCAGATAAAATTAGGGCTGACACCTATTTCAGGAGTCAGCCCTTTTCGGTTACTTTGATTTTGGAAATAAAGAGATATAACCGATGAGTAAAAGTAGTCATTTTAGCGGACAGCCGCTCTATAGTCAAGTCATTAAATTGCTTGACAAGTCAAAAGTTCTTGATTTCAGTCGTAAATATGGCGGTGAAAGGTATGTCAAGCGTTTCGATTGC